>ENA-UOYA01000877-UOYA01000877.1-activated-sludge-metagenome-genome-assembly--contig:-NODE-877-length-35485-cov-7.680412_pt1 | contig 35485 bp, 32 predicted proteins | sample MGYA00238163_ERZ764804 | MGnify/ENA primary metagenome ERZ764804 (study PRJEB28919, sample SAMN05720223) | activated sludge metagenome | isolation source: Anaerobic digester | place: Hong Kong...
GCATTTGTCGTAACGGCCTTCTTTTATTCCCGAGGTGTTGCCAAGATGATGGTGGTCGTGGGATTGGCGTTGGTCGCCGCGGTGGCCATCGTCACAATCCCGTCGGCCACACTGTCTCGGTTGACAATGGTATTCCTGGATCCCAAAGAGGAAGTACGCGCCGAGCGTGTGTCTTCCGATATGGAGATGCACTCAATCGCATCCCAGATCGCGCGCAGTGAGTTGATCAAGTTGAGTTTGTGGTACACCATCACCAATCCAGTCTTCGGTGTCGGCCCAGGCGAATTCATCGACCGTGTGGGCGGCGACGCTGCCATGAAATCGAAAAGATCAGGGTGGGTCGGTACGCACAATGCATATACGCAAGTGTCCAGTGAGTGCGGCCTGCCGGCGGCTTTCCTGTTCCTCTCGGTATTGTGGCTTGTGCTACGCACGGCGCACCGCCTCCTCGCGCAGAGCCGGGGCCATCCCGAGTTAGTCATGGTGAACCAGTTGGCATTCGCTCTGCTGCTAACCACGGTAGCGTTTTCCGTCAGCGCCCTATTCCACCACATCGCATACACGTCTTACCTAGCATTGTTGGGGGGACAAGCCTTAGCTTATGAGCACGCCGCTCGGCCACTATTGGCCCGCATCCAGTCGGGCATCGCGTGATCTCGGCGCCTCCTGTGAGCGTTGCTGGCCATAAACTCGGGTTCGCCACAGCTCGAACTAAAAAAGGTAGTCATCGGAGAAACGTGAAATGTTGCAGGATAAGAGAGGCATCGGATTCTCGATTCGAGCGCTAAGGTGCAATTCACTACTCGTTGGCCTGCTGCTTATCGTTTTGCTTCCAGGAGTTTTGTCGGTAATTGTCGGCACATCTCTCGGATTGGCCAGCTGCACGGATGTGGGATACCCGGATAGTGCCATCCTGCTGCGGATCGGCGAGTTTGTTAAGCTAGGGCGTCTTTATCCTGATATAAATCATCCCCCTTATCTCGTCAATATTTATGGTCCATTGACTTATGTCCTAGGGAGTGTGCTTTACGGTATGGCGCAAGCCGTCGGCATTCATCCGCAACTTCTACTGCGGCTCGGCGCTGTGAGCACGCTGTGCTTTTGCATACTCCTGGTGTATCTATTGGGTCGACGGCTGTCAGATTCACGCGTGACGGCGGTGTTTTGTGCGCTCTTCGCCACCTCAACCCTCCCCCTAGCTGACTGGTCAACACAGCTTCGGGGCGATTTCCTCGCGCTCTTATGCTCTCTCTTCGCACTGTATCTGTTTCTTCAGGGCAACAAGCATGGACGATGGGTCGGCGCCGCTGTCTGCGCCGGTATGGCGCCTCTGGTCAAGCAGACGTTCCTGGCTGTCCCAATCGCGGTTGTCATCTGGCTCGTCTACAGGCGGCAGTATAGGGGTGCGGCCAGTTGGGCTGGCACGTTTGCCTTCGTCGTTGGTGCCGGATACACCTTGGCGTGGTGGCGCGAGCCGCTGATGTTGCAGCACATCGCCGCCTTACGAGACCCAATACTGGAATACCGGCAGGCACTTGATTTTATCTTGGCCGCAATATCTCAACCGGTGGTGCCGTTTGCCGCAGTTGGTGGGTTCTGTGTCTTCTGGAAGGGTGCGCCGGAGCATCGTCTGTTACTACTTTATGGCGCACTTGGATGGTGCATGGCCGCACTCGCTGTCTTCCACGTAGGGGGTAACATCAACTATTTCTGGGAGCCGCTCTTCGCTTCTTCGGTTTTGGCCGGACTGGGATTGAACGAACTTCGAGTCAAGGCTCATCGCACTCCGGTTTCAGTCACAGTGGCGCTCCTTTTGGCAGTTTCTTGGATGTTCTTACCCACATTGAGAGGCGAGGTCGGTTACTTGCGGCAGTGTTATTTAAGAGTGCGTAGCTATGGGACCTGCAAAGCGAACTGGGAGTTGTTCTTGTCCATCGTCTCCGGGCGAAAGCTGCTGTCAACGTTCCCCGGGGTAACATTCCACAGCCGAGTGCCAGAGATTCCCGATCCATACTTGAATTCCTGTCTTGAAATTCACGGTCGGTGGACATCTCGCCCGGTCGCGAAGCAAATTGGCGCTGGTGCCTACGAGTTGGTTGTGATCCAAGTGGGCCAGGCTGACAACGCTATCCACTACCGTGGTATCCGAAAGTGGAGCGACGACATGTGGTTTGCCCTGAGACGGGCCTATGAGCCCGTCTGTGTGCTTGAGGACATGCCGTCGATGACCGGGGGCGTCAGCGAGTCTCTGGAGGTTTGGCTTCCACGCCTAGGATCGGCAGAACTCTTCGGTAAACTCTCGGCCATGGGCTGCCACCCCGTGTCGCGAAGGCTTGACGGTGACGGTACAACTCACACTCGCCCGTGATAGTCGTTCCTGCGGAATCATCTCCCGGTGCACCACCATGCATGATGGTGCGCCGGGCCGTTTAGCGGTGACAGCCGTCCCTTATGGAACCACCCTCGCACTCATTGGCCCCGCAAGCACATCTGTCTGGCTGTCGTTTAGTCGTTCCACCCGGTAATACAGCACACGCCCCGGAATCGCCGGGATCGCGATCGAGCACCCGCCCTGGCAACTTTTTGGGGTAAGTGTCTCGGACTGCTCGTAGGCGAACGGTGTTAGTGCTTCATCGGTCACGCACGCCTCTTGACGGCTAGTGCAGAAGAAACTCGAAACGGGCCCATTTTCCGCATATCCGAACCGTATCCTTGCCTTGCTGTACTGCTCGTTGGGCGGCAAGTCCACTTGAATCGGAACGAATCCGTTGCGGGTCCCATCCTGTTGTGCGTTAGGCCATGGTGGCAGTTTTACCAGCAGCATGTCATCCCGCACGCCATCAACCCAGCCCGATTCCACAAAAGCCCATCGTCCGCTCGGTGTGGCATGAAGGTTCTTGAACTGATATTGCCTGCCCGGTCCCGTGAATGCCATGGTCAGCCGGCGGCCATTCAGCCCCGCCGGATCGTCGCGGCTGACATCGTGTTGTGTCGCCCAGGCCCCAAAGGAGTACCCATTGTGGAAGCAAGGGTAGTTCTCCGAATACTGATTCACGATGCAGTTCGTCGACAAGCTGGCTCGCGGTACATTGACGAAAGTGTCGTTCACGCTGCTGCCCGCGCGGCATTCGCCGGCACGCCGCGCCACGCAGTACCTCCAATCGTCCGCATCCGTGATCGCGGCGTTCGGCCCGCTCATGTCTTTCAGCAAGTAACGCCCTGCCCAGGATAGGTACGGCACTACTTTGCCATAAACGCCTGGATTGTTGATCTTGTAGACTTTCGTCGTACCGGCCACCAGAGAGTACGTCTGGCTCCAGATTCCGGAAGTAAGCTCGCTGCCGTAACCGCCGCTGGGATTGTAATGCCGCAGGTCCAGCGCCCACACCTGCTCGCTCGCCGGCGCCGTCCATTGCCCTTTGTTCAAATAGCTTTGCACATCCACGCCGGCCTGCAGCGACACTCCTCCAAAACTCGAGCGCCACTGTTGCTGGGCATACATTGCTGGCTTTCCGAATTGTTCCGGAACTTGCTGGCTGAAGCGGCTGGCCGAGCCCGCAACAAGCATCGTGTACCGGTCCGTCGACAGACCGCTTCCCAGCGTGCCGTGCGCGTTGGTCAGTGCCCCATCCTCGGGGTACCAGGAGTTTCCCGTAGCGCTGAGCCACCACCCGTTCCCGCCGCAAAGTCCGGTTCCAGACATCACCGCAGTCCATCCGTTGGCGTGTGTCCGTTCCCCCTCTCCGTCGTAATACGGCACCCCACGGCAGGTAGCCGCCCGCATCACTTCCAACTCGTAGGCCCCGTCACCGATGTCGGTCTTGGAGATGACCAACATCTTCTCGTTCTTTCCGTTGAAGAACCGGTCCGGGTTAATTACCCACAGATAATCGCCTGGCTGCAATGTCTGCGGCATGGACCGGTTTGCATCCCATGGACACGGATAATCGGTCTTCTCCGAAGCAGTTGGGTATGCCGAGCAAGGTTCCCCTGTGATCCGAATCTTCAGGCAGTTCGCGCCTGTCGCGCCTTTCGATTCGTAGGCATTTCCTGCGGTGCATGTGTAGAAATCGCCGGCGCCGATCGCTGTGTCGGAACTCCAGGTCCCGCCCTTGTAAACCTGGCTCACGCCTCGCACTTCAAACGGCCCGTGCATGTAACTGTTGCTGTTCTGGCCATTCAAAAGAGAGGCGCTCACCATCAGCCAGTCGTCGGCTCCGAAGGCTTGCACGGCGTGGCATCCGGCCCATCGACCTGTAGCAGAAAACCCGCCCATGGTATCGGCTACCTGCGCCAGGTTCCCTGTCGTCAAATCGAATCGGATGGCGAAACACGGCGAATCCTGAATACCGCCAAAACTCATACTGTAAACCGCATAGTTACCCAAGATGCCCACGAATCCGGCATTGGCCCCCATGGCTGGTTTATAGAATGGGTTCGTCGTGATCGCTGCAGAGACTTGATCCTCGATAGTTTTGGTACTTGATCCCGGCGTCAGGTTCGTCCAGGTCAGGTAGTCCGCTGGCCGCGAGCTATAGCGATACCTATCCCCAACCCAGTGCCTAAACTTACCTTGTGCGGCATCATACTGAACACGGTACAGAGCGTGTTTCGGGTAACTACCAGTGTTGTCGTAAGCGTGAACATAGATGGAAAGGGGATCTGTTGTTGAGAATGACCCGTAGGGTACAGACAGCCATCCCTGTTGCGGGCCACTATTGAAGAAGAAGTCTGAAAGAACCCTGGTTTCGCCGGTATCTTCAATCAGCAGAATGAGGAGTGACTGACCACCGCCAGTTTGTTGAAGAGAGCAAAGCCTCCCCTGCACAGGAGTAATCGGCGTCACCCCGTCGGCGGCGTAGGAAACCGTCGTCGTCAGTTTCGAGCAGAAGTCCCCCGAGCCAGACAAAGGCATCGAGGGCATGCTGCTTTTGGCGTAGGTATACGAAGCATTGATGCTAACCGTCCCCGTGCCGGTCTTCTTTCGCAGCCGGATGCCCCACGCCGCGCTGCGGTACTCCTTCCCGGTCAGCGTGCCTGGCGACTCTTGAATCGTGAGCTGGCGCGCGCTGTCGACGCTCGCGATCGTACACAGGTTGTTCGGGCATGTGCCTGCCGAATCCTGGATGTAGATCTTGCTTCCCGCTTTCCACTCCGTATCGAAGAAATTGTAGGAGGCGTCCGTGCTCGCCAGCGTTACCGTCGTCCCGTTCACGTTTACCTTGCCGTGCTGCGTCGAAGTCTCATTCCTTCGCAGGTAACGCGATCCGCCCCACCCCCTGAACTGCAATAGAGGATATGCGCTCGGGCCGCTCACCGTACCGATCCCGCTCCCAAGTGCAAACTCTATCTCACTCGACACGCAACTCTGTCCGGAGTCGATCGACAAGCACGCCAACACGGTTCGATCGTCGGCGCTGCTTTCGCTCCCACTTCCATACAGGGTCAGCCGCACATCATCCAGCACGTCCCCCCATCCCGGCGCCCAGCCGTCTTGGATCGCATTGAACGACAGGAACAGCGGATCGCTCTGCGAACCGGAATACGATGCGAACGGACCCGAAGTGGACTTGTTCAACACGTTAGCGGCGCTGCTCCAGGCCCGGTTTACATCCACATAATTTGCGAACACGTATTCGGTCGGAGTGCCCCATTCACTGTTGCTTTGCCGGCCCGGTACCGGGTAGGCCAACTTGACTAGCACACCCGTCATGGGGTCTATGTAAGTCTTGCTAGGATCCGCCCAGTCGATCGTGGGCCAGGCGTAGTTACCGAAGCCGTCCGCGTTGAACGGCGGGGGTTCCGGAAATGTGTTCCCCAAAGGAATGTTGGCCGTCGTGAACGTACCCGTGGCCGTCCCCGAGGAGCATTCCACCGAGTAGTAATGCTGCGTGAAAGTCTGCAGCGCCCGCGAGTACAGCCACCCGTTCGACGCTTTCTCCGAGGTCCTCGCCCCGATCGTCACCGTCCGGTACTGTCCGTTGACCACCGTCGCCGGTCGCCCCAGGTCCTGATTCGATCCGCTGAACAATTCGGGGTTCACGTCGTGTACCAGCGGAGACAACGTGTCCGATTCGCTCACCTTCACGGTGCAGGCGGCATTGTCCGGAGCCTCATAGCTCAACACGGCCTGCGTCGAGGTGACTCCTTCCACCTTCACCACCGGTTGACCCCACGCCGCTGCCGCCAGGCTTCCGCAAAGCCAAGTCAAGAGCATTCGTTGCAGCATTGTTTCACCCCACATTGAAATCGCCGCCTTGTCCCTTCTCTTCGCGCTTGTTCCAAAGCTTACCATGATGCCAAAGCCGCTCTTTTCCATGTATTGTTGGCCACGCAAAGATAGTAATACGAAAGATCCAGCGCCCATTGCCCCACCGTGCAGCTTGCCCCGGCGCTCGCCGGTGCCGCGCTGCGCAGGCCGATGACCGCCTGGTCCACGCTAATGCTCTGGTAGCCTGCCCCGCTGACCAGTATGAGCCCCGCCCCCGTTCTCAGGTAATCCCGGCTCAGGAAGCTCCGCACGTCGGACCCGCTCGACGACCACACGCCCGAGGTGGCCGTCCAACTCGCCAGCGGAACGCTGTCGACGGGAAACGCAGTGATGCCCGCTTGAGCCGTGCAGCCGCCTGAGCAATTGAGCGTCAAATTGTGCCCTACCGTGAGTTGTCCCGTGCCGGACACGTACACGTAAGCCGTCCCCGTCCCGCCCGTGATCGTCACCGTCGAGCTGTTGGTGAACGAAAGAATGCTGCCGCCCGTCCTCACGTTACATGGTGAGTTCGCCGCGCAGCCCTCGCCGATGGTCAGCACCGTGTCGCTCGTCCTGGACACCACTGGCGTGTTAGGCGCACCCGGGCTGGAGCCCCCTCCCTGCTGATTCCATGTGTTTGTAGCCGTGCACACGTACACATTGCTGCCCGCCGGAGCCGACGTCAAGATGTACATCTCACCCGTCCCGCAAGTGACCGGCAAGCTGGCGCCGCTCTTGGCCGGTTTTGTGTAAGCGGCCCCCGAAAAATCGACCGCGCGGGTCTGATTCTTCAGATCGATACGCGTCTGCCCTACTAAAGGCCAAGCCAGCATCGTTAGTGCGCAAATAGTCAGGAAATGCTCTTTCGCCATCGTTGGAACTCCCGTGTTTTCGTTCCACGCCGCGCCGGACTGCCGGCCGGCTCTCAACCGGAACTCTCAACGAAAACTCTATCGTTCTCCTCTCGGTGCTTCAATATGCGCCTCACTCCGCCTTCCCGCGCAAGTTGCTGAAAGAAAGGGTCTAGCCCGCCACCAAAAATCGACGTTAGGCCTGTGACTGCAAAAATCCAGCGTGTACGCCTGATAAGATGGCGTCATTCCCATGACGATTCTGCGTATCGCCACATTCCTGATTGCCGCTACCGCCGGTGCGGCAAGCGGTCCCTGGGATCTGAACCGGCTACGGCAGCCGCCGGCCGTAGATTGGGTGGACCAGCACGGCACCCTGCGCGCGCTCTACTATTCGAACGAACCGTTCCATGGCAAGCCCACACGCGTCTTCGCATACTATGCCGTCCCCGAAAAGCTCACCGGCAAAGTCCCGGCCATGGTGCTGGTGCACGGCGGCGGCGGCAAAGCGTTCGCCGAGTGGGCCGAAATGTGGGCTAAACGCGGCTACGCCGCCCTTTCCATGGATCTGCGCGGACGCGGCCCGGACGGCAATCGTCACGCTGGCGCCGGCCCCGAACAGGACAATCGCGAAATCTTCACAAACATCAAGGACGGCCCTCGCGAAACGTGGCCTTACCACGCCGTGGCCGCAGTGATCCGCGCCGTGTCGCTGCTCGCCGCACAGCCGGAAGTGGATGCCTCCCGCATCGGCATCACCGGCATCTCCTGGGGAGGCTATCTCACCAGCATGGTGTCGGGTTTGGACGGCCGGCTCAAAGTCGCCATCCCGGTTTACGGCTGCGGCTTTATCTATCAGAACAGTCCTTGGGCACCCGCCATCGATCAGCTCCCTGAACGCGCCCAGTGGATCGAGAACTTCGATCCCTCCCGCTACCTGCCCCGGGCTCGCATGCCCATGCTGTGGGTGAACGGCACCAATGATTTTGCCTACGGCCTGGACAACTACCAGTTGAGCTATCGCCTGCCGAAGGGGCCGCACACCCTCACCGTGACCGTGCGCATGAAGCACAGTCACACCGATGGCTGGAAACCCGTCGAGATCGGCCTGTTCGCTGATCAGCATCTGCGCGGCGGCCTCCCGCTTGCCCGTTTAAGCCCACACAAGCTGAAGGGAGACACCGTAGAAGTGCGTTGGAGCGGCCGTGAAACAATCCGCGAAGCGGCGCTCTGTTACACGCGCGACACCGGCCCGTGGAAAGATCGCCTCTGGCAGTCGGTTCCCGCCGAGGTGAAAGGCAAGCGGATCATTGCGAAACTCCCTGCGGCGCGCCCTATTGTATTCTTCCTGACGGCTACCGGCGCGCGCGGAGCCACGGTGAGCACGGAACACGAGACGCGCTAGACGATCAGCATGCAGTCGCCGTAAGAATAGAAGCGGTATTCCGCCTCCACGGCGTGACGATACGCATCGAGCACGAACTCCCTGCCCGCGAACGCCGACACCAGCATCAACAGGCTGCTTTTCGGCAGGTGGAAATTCGTCAGCATGGCGCCGGTAGCCCGAAACTCAAAACCCGGCCGGATGAACAACTCGGTTTCCGCGGCGGTTTCCGCAAGCCCTCCTCGCAGCATGGCGCTCTCTATGGTGCGCACACTCGTGGTTCCCACCGCAACGACGCGCCGCGCCGCACGCATCTTCGCCGCGGCTCCTTCCGTGATGTGGTAGAACTCCGGGTGCAGGCGGCCCTCCCGCAGCATCTCCTCATGCAGTGGCTGAAAGGTGCCCAACCCGACGTGCAGCGTCACGTAAACCAGTTCGGCGCCGGCAGCGCGGCACTTTTCGAGCGTCTCCGGAGTGAAGTGCAACCCGGCGGTGGGCGCCGCCGAGGATCCCGGCTCGCGCGCAAACACCGTCTGGTATCGCACGCGGTCGGCCGGTTCGTCGGGACGGTGCAGATACGGCGGCAGCGGCACGTGGCCCACTTCATCCAGCTTCGCGAATATGTCCCCGTCATAGTCGAACCGCAGTGTGCGTTGGCCGTACTCGCCGCGGCCCACGATTTCCGCTTCGAACCCTTCGGCAAACTTCACGCGCTCGCCCGTACGCATCTTGCGCCCTGGATGCACCAACGCTTCCCATACGTGCGGATCGCCCCCAACGGGCCGCACCAGCAGTGCTTCCACGCGCCCGCTCAGGTTCTGCCAGCGCTTCGGATTGTTCTTGCCTACCGGGAGCGCATGCACGCCGGCGCGATGACCGTAAAGCCGCGACGGGATGACTTTGGAGTCGTTCAGCACCAGGCAGTCGCCCGGGGCGAGGTACTCCGGCAGGTCCCGGAAGAGCCGGTCCTCCCACCGCCGCTCCCGGCGATGTAGCACCAGCATCCGCGACGCCGCACGGTCTTCGAGCGGCCGTACCGCGATCCGCTCCTGCGGCAGGTGATAATCAAAGTTGGGGATGATTTCCAAATTCCCTGTTTTCCAGTTTCAGAATATCAGTGGAGTACTGAAGCTTGCGCATTCTCGGTATCGAATCGTCCTGCGATGAAACCGCCGCGGCCGTGGTGGAAGACGGCACGCGCCTTCTCTCCTCGGTGGTTGCCTCGCAATTGGACACGCACGGCCGGTACGGTGGCGTGGTGCCGGAATTGGCCTCCCGCGAGCACCTGCGCGCCATCGTGCCGGTGGTGCGCGAGGCCATGGAACGCTCCTCAAGCGATTGGAGCGGCCTCGCCGCGGTGGCGGCCACCTCGGGCCCCGGCCTTGTCGGCAGCCTGCTGGTAGGCCTGACCTACGCCAAGGCGCTCTCCTTCGTGCGCGGCTTGCCTCTGGTGGGCGTCAATCACATCGAAGGGCACATCTATGCGGTGGTACTGGAAGCCGCGCAGCGCGGCGAACCAATTCCCTTCCCGGCCATTGCGTTGGTGGTGAGCGGCGGACACACGCACCTTTTCGAGGTCCACCAGGACTTCCATTACCGCCTTCTCGGGAAAACGCGTGACGACGCCGCCGGCGAAGCCTTCGACAAGGTCGGCAAGCTACTCGGCTTCGGCTACCCCGGCGGACCGGTCATCGACCAGCTTGCCCCTCATGGCGACCCGTCGGCGGTGCGTTTCACCTTGGCGCACATGAAAGGCAACCCGCTCGATTTCAGCTTCAGCGGTCTGAAAACTGCGGTGCTGCGATGGGTAAAAGCACATAACATGGGCGCGGAAATCGAGGGGCGCCGGGCCCTGCTGCGCGCCACGCCCCAGCCCACGGTCGAACAGTGGCTCGAAGTTACCCCTAAGGCCACGCTCGACCTCGCGGCCAGCTTCCAACGCACCGTCATCGACGAACTGCTGCGCCGCGCCGCGATGGTGGCCGACTCCACTGCCGCGCGCGCCCTCATCGTCTCCGGCGGCGTGAGTTGCAACGCCGGTCTACGCTTGGCCGCGCGATCGGCGGGCTTGCCGTACCCGGTGTACTTCCCGGCTCCGGGGCTTTCCACCGACAACGCCGCCATGATTGCCGCGGCGGCTTTCCCAAAACTGGCGCGCGGCGAGACGGCGGATTTCACTCTTCGCGCCCAAGCCAACCTGACTCTCGCGGAGTGACCTATGCGAACAATCCTTGCCCTCCTTCTGGCCGCTTGTACGCTCCTGGGCGCCGGCAGTTGGCGCGCCGGCGTTGCCAGAGTAGACGTCACGCCGGACGAACCCATCTGGCTCTCCGGCTTTGCCAATCGCAACCGGCCCAGCGAAGGGGTCCTCCAGCGTATCTGGGTGAAGGCCCTGGCGCTCGAAGATGAAACCGGCGCCACAGCGGTCATCGTCACGAGCGACCTGCAAGGCTTCAGCCGGGCGATGAGCGACCGGATCGCCTCCGAGGCCGCCGCCCGCTACCAACTGCCCCGCGAGCGCCTGCTCCTCAACGCCTCGCACAATCACAGTGCGCCGGTGACCAAGGACGTGTTGCCGCTCTATTATGACCTGGCTCCGCCGCATCAGGCCGTGGTGGACCGCTACACGGCCGCGCTCCCCGGAAAAGTACTCGAAGCCATCGGCGCTGCCATCGCCAACCTGAGCCCTGGCACCCTCTCGTTCGAACAGGGTCTGGCCGGCTTCGCCGTCAACCGCCGCCGATCGCGGCCCAACACGAGGCATTTGCCCGGCCCGGTGGATCAGGACGTTCCAGTGCTCGCGGTTCGCGACGCCTCCGGCGCGCTTAAAGCGGTGCTGTTCGGCTACTCCTGCCACACCACCACTCTGGCCGGCTACCAGATCAGCGGTGACTGGGCGGGGTATGCGCAAGCCGCTCTTGAGGACAAGCATCCCGGAACGGTGGCGCTGTTTCTGAACGGCTGCGGCGCGGACTCCAACCCGCTGCCGCGATACCACGGTACGGACCCGGATCTGGCGCCCTACTCGGTCGCGCTTGCGGAATCCTATGGCCGCATTCTCGGCGCAGCCGTAGACCTGGTGCTGCACGGCAAGATGCGCCTGATCGGCGGACCCATCCGGTGCGCTTACGGCGTGACCGAGTTGCCGCTGCAGCAACCCCCGTTGCGCGAGGTTTTGGAAACCGCCGCGAACGGCCGGGATGCGCTCAAGAGCCGTCATGCCAGGCATCTGCTGGCGCAGTTGAACCGTGACGGCAAGCTCCCCACCAGGTGGCCCTGCCCGGTCCAGGTGTGGCGCATAGGTTCCGACTTCAATCTCGTGGCGCTTACCGGCGAACCGGTCGCCGACTACGGCTTTCGGTTCAAGCGCGAATACGGTTGGGAAAACACCTGGGTGTCCGGGTACAACACGGACCTGACCGCCTACATTCCTTCCCTACGCGTCCTGAAGGAAGGCGGCTATGAAGGTACCGACGGTCTGTGGGAGTACGGCATCCCCGCGCCGTTCGGTTGGGCCGTAGAGGAAGTAATCGCCGACAAGGTGGCGGAACTGTTCGCGCGCTGCGCGCACTAAGATCCCGGCTTCCCCCATGTAGAATGAAGGTATGGCTTCTCAATCACATGCCGAGTCTACCCTGCCCATCCCGGGCGTCAATCACCTGATCGCGGTCGGGAGCGGCAAAGGCGGGGTCGGCAAGACCACCGTCGCGGTCAACCTGGCGGTGGCGCTGGCCTCTCTCGGGCACAAAGTCGGCTTGCTGGACGCCGACGTCTATGGTCCCAATGTGCCGCTGATGATGGGGATCCGCGAGGCTCCGGAAGCCGTCAATGAGCGCATTCAGCCTATCATCCAATACGGCATCAGGTTGATGTCGATGGGCTTCCTGGCTCCCTCCGACAAGCCCCTGATCTGGCGCGGCCCCATGCTACACAGCGTCATGCAGCAGTTCCTCTATGGAGTTGATTGGGGCGAATTGGACTATCTGGTCATCGATCTGCCCCCTGGCACCGGCGACGTGCAACTGAGTGTCATTCAGACAGTCCCCCTCGCAGGCGCCATCGTGGTTACCACGCCCAGCGATGTGTCGCTCGAAGATGGCCGCAAGGCCGTGCAGATGTTCCGGCAAGTGCGAGTGCCGATTCTGGGCTTGGTCGAGAACATGAGCTACCTGATTTGCCCCCACTGCAACGAGCGCATTGACGTCTTCTCGACCGGCGGCGGCCGGAAAACCGCCGAGGAGATGGGCGAGCACTTCCTGGCGGAACTCGCCCTGGATCCGGCGGTCCGCTCCGGCGGCGATTCCGGCAGCCCGATTGCGCTTCGCGACTCCGGCGACCCTTGCGCCGCCGCCTTTCACACCATGGCCAAGGAAACCGTCCGCCGCGTATTTGAGGTGACCGGCTCCTCCGGACCGAAAATCGAGATCAGCGACTGACGCCGGGTAAATATTTCGTAAAGGGTGTAACCGATTCACTTCGGCCTGCGCTTATATAATCAAATCCCCGTTACGACAGCGGGCGCACTCACCTAATCACCCAAAGCCGCGCCCGCTTCTCTATTTTGGTAGACTGACTTCAGCCTCTCCATGCGGTTGCCCTCCTACCTTGCCTTGCACGACTCCGGCGAACTCGCGCGCCGCGCCGGCCTTCTCGAACGGCGTTTGGCCTCGTGCGACATCTGCCCCTGGATGTGCCGGGTGAATCGTCTGGCCGGCGAGCGCAAGGTTTGCGCCGCGGCAAGCCTGCCGATTGTTTCCTCCTGGGCTCCGCACTTTGGAGAGGAACCCGCCCTAAGCGGTTCTCACCTGCCCCTGGGAGAGGCGTGCGGCACGGGGAACATCTTCTTTGGGCACTGCAACTTGCGCTGCGTGTACTGCCAGAACCACGAGATCAGCCAGGACTTTTCAGCCGCGGCGGAAGCTCAGGAAGTCTCCCATGAGCGGCTGGCTGAAATCATGCTCGAACTCGAGGCGCGCGGTTGCCACAACCTGGGCCTGGTGTCGCCGACGCACTTCGTCCCCCAGATCCTGAAGGCCCTCGAGATTGCCTCCAGCCAGGGTTTGCGCCTGCCGGTGGTTTACAACACCAACAGCTACGACAACGTGGACGTCATCCGGATGCTGGACGGGGTGGTGGACGTCTACCTTCCCGACCTGAAGTACTCCGACGACGAGACGGCGCGTGAATACTCGAAAGCACCCGGTTACGTGGCACGGTCCCGCGCCGCCGTGGCCGAGATGTTCCGGCAGGTGGGCGACACCCTGGTGATGGACGAGCGCGGCCTTCTCCGGCGCGGCTTGGTGATCCGGCTTCTGGTGCTGCCAAACGATCTGGCCGGACTGCGCGGCACGCTCGAGTGGATCCGGGAGGCGCTATCGCCGCGCGTCGCCTTGAGCGTCATGTCGCAGTACTATCCGGATCACAAGGTAAACGAGGAGTCCTACCCGCTCCTGGCGCGACACCTGCGCCCGCGCGAATACGAACGCGTGGTCGAGTGGCTGGAAGAATTCGGCTTTGAAAACGGGTGGCTGCAGCCGATCGAGGAAGGCGCCGCCAACTACTACCGGCCGGACTTCCGCGACCGCGAGGAGCCCTTCCGGGACGCCGCGGATTTTAAGTCTTGACCACGGGTTCTTTCCAACGCCCCGCGATGCTCGTCTGGCACTTCGGGCAGCGTCCCTCGGCCGTAACCAGGTTTTCCAGGATGTGGTAGCCGCGGCGCCGCACCAGACGCTTACCGCAGTTCGGACAGAACGTGTTCTCGCACTCGCCCACCAACCCCGGCGCGTTGCCTGCGTACACATAATGCAGCCCGGCAGCGCGTCCGATCTCCACCGCCCGCTCCAAGGTCCTGACCGGCGTGTCGCCGGCTTCCGTCATCCGGTAGTCCCGGTGAAATGCCGTGACGTGCCACGGGATGTCGGGTGAAACGCTGCACAAGAACGCCGCAATCTGACCCAACTCGGAGCTGGAATCGTTGAATCCCGGTACCACCAGGGTAACTACTTCGAGCCAGAAACCCATGTTGTGGATACGCTGGATGCTGTCGAGGATCGGCCCGAGGCGACCTCCCAGCCTGCGATATTGCGCGTCGGAGAAGCTCTTCAGATCCACCTTGTAAAGATCCAGGTGGGGCCGCAGGTACTCGAGCACTTCCTTCGTGGCGTTGCCATTGCTCACAAAACCTGTGGCCATTCCCACCTCGCGCGCCGCCTGAAAGATGGCGACTCCCCATTCCACCGTGATCAGCGGCTCGTTGTAAGTGCTGACCATGAATCTGGCGCCCTCCTCCAGTGCTTGGCGGACCAAACCCTCCGGCGTGGCGCGAATGGCGCCCGCGACGGCGTCCGGATCGCGCAGGGCCTGCGATGTGATCCAGTTCTGGCAGTAAGAACAGTGCAGGTCGCAGCCAAGCATGCCGAAACTGAAAGCCGACGAGCCCGGCGCTACGTGATAAAAGGGCTTCTTCTCGATCGGATCGCAGTGCGCGCCGCTGACATACCCCCAGGGGACCATCAGACGGCCCTCCTGGTTCCGCCTCACCTTGCAGACGCCGGCCTGCCCCTCGAAAACCGGGCATTCATGCCCGCAGGCGTGACAGCGGATTCTCCGTTCGTCGAGCTTCTCCCACAAATCCCCCACCCGCGTGTACCGGGCGAGAACGTTCTCGAGTGTAGTCATCGCGCCTCTCGGTCCGCGCCTGCGGGGCCGCGCCGTCCGATTCCGTCAACTATTGTGAGCCGTGCCGGTTAGGGTATTGCGGTTCCCGCGGCTGCCGTTAGATTCAAAGCGGGAAACCCATTCCGCCACTTCCTCCTCGTCGCGGAGCAGGTCTCGCAAGCTGGTCCGGGCCAGCACATCGTTTACCCGGCGCTGGAGGCTGATCCAAACGGGTCGCATGGAGCAATCGCGGCGGTGGGCGCACGTGCGCTCCGCCCCCGTGTGCTGCTCGCAGAATCTTGCACCGAACAGCGGCTCGCCCAGGACCTCGAGCACCTGATCCAGGGTGATGCTCTCCGGAGGCCTCGCCAACACATAGCCGCCTTCCTGGCCTCTTACGCTCGACACCAGCCCACCCAACCGCAAAACCCTCATCAGTTTTGCAACATTCGGGGCCGACAGCCCTTCCGCACGGCTGATTTCCGGAATACTCAGGCTTGCTTCCGCCCCATTACGGGCCATCTGCATGAGACAGCGCAGCCCGTATTCCTCCTGGGCACTCACCTTCATGGTCCTATTGTAGGTCCGGCTTGCACTCGCGCAAAGCAAAAAACGCGCATTTGGCGAGTTTCGTCTCTGATTTCCGAAAAGCGTCCTGGGAACTTCTGTAACGTTACCGCCCAAAATGGGCGGCGTTGATTTGCGCGTATTCGCGCCATTTCTCCGGTAAGTCGTCCAGCGCGAAAATCGCGGAAACCGGGCACACGGGAACGCATGCGCCACAGTCGATGCATTCCACCGGATCGATATAGAGCATGGTCGATTCGTCAAAGCCCCCCTCGTCTTTGCGCGGGTGGATGCAATCCACCGGACAAGCATCTACGCAAGCCGTGTCCTTAGTCCCGATGCAAGGCTCCGCGATCACATAAGCCATGGAATCCCCTCCTTGGCTTGAGGGTAGCGATACCTGCACACTTTCGTCAAGTTTTGCCCGGTGTCGCGAGGGTACGGAAGCTGCACGATGGCGTTTCGGCTTCTGCAACCAAGCTGTAGATTCACAAACGCCTCTCCCCGGCTTCTTGGCCTTGACATTGCCAAACCGGGCGTTCTAAACTAATAGCGTAATGCAACTCAGTTTCAACAAGGCCTGCGGGCGCAGGCGGCGCGCGCCCGCCACGCTGGGCGAACTGCGGCTTGGGGAACAAGGTATTCTCGACCGCCTCGACCTGCCTGAAGGCGATGCCCGGCGCTTGATGGAACTTGGCTTCCTCCCTGGTAATACTGTGTTTGCCGCCTGTTGCGCCCCCGGTGGAGATCCTCTCGTTTTCCGCGTCGACGGCAGTGAAGTTGCGTTGCGGGCCGATACGGCTTCCCGGATCGCCCTCCGTCCCGTCCCCACCACGAAGTAAGGGAGAAGACGCGGACCATGCCCAAGGTTGTGGCCCTTGTCGGTCCGCCGAACTCGGGCAAATCCACCCTCTACAACCGTCTTACCGGCTTGCGGCAAAAGGTGGCGAATTTCCCGGGTGTCACCGTCGAACAGCATATAGGCGAATCGCGGCTGGACGACGGGCGCGTGGTGACGCTGATCGACCTGCCCGGCGTGTACAGCCTGACGCCGCGTTCGGAGGACGAGGAGGTAACACGGGACGTACTGCTGGGCCGCATACCGGCCGTCCCGCGACCGGACGCGATTCTGTTGGTCCTCGACTCGACCAACCTCGGCCGCCACCTGATCCTGGCGCCGCCAGTGCTCTCTCTCGGTCTGCCGACCCTGGTGGTTCTGAACATGGCGGACGACTTGGCCGAGCGCGGTGGCGACGTGAACACCCAGGCGCTGGCCAAACAAATCGGCGCGCCCGTGGCACTGGTGAGCGCCGCGCGGGGAGACGGCGTCGAAACTATCATCGATTTCCTGGCCGGTTCGATGGGCGTTCCCGCCCAGGTGGAACTCCCCGTACTCCAGGACATTCCACAATGCCGGGAATGGGCCGCGAAGATCGGCCGCCACGCCTCCTATCAGCCTCCCGCGCCTCCGGTGTGGACCAGCCGCCTGGACAAACTGTTTCTGCACCCGGTTGCGGGACCGCTCATTTTCCTCACGGTCGTGGTGGCCGTATTCCAATCCATCTTCACCTGGGCGCGCCCGCTCATGAATGGCGTGCAAGCCCTGGTTACGATGTCAGGAGGATGGATGGGGCACATCATCACCAACCCGGGCTGGCACTCGCTGATCGTGGAAGGCGTCTGGGGCGGCGTAGGCAGTGTGGTCGTTTTTCTGCCTCAGATCCTGCTCCTGTTCCTGTTTATCGGCGTGCTCGAGGATTCCGGATACCTTGCGCGCGCCGCGATCATCGCGGACCGGACAATGGCGCGCGTCGGTTTGCAGGGTAAGAGTTTCATTCCCCTGCTGTCGGCATACGCCTGTGCCGTGCCCGCCATCATGGCCACGCGCACGATCGAGAACAAGCGCGACCGCTTCGCCACCATTCTCGTTGCGCCGCTGATGACTTGCTCGGCGAGGCTGCCGGTGTATACGCTGATCATCGCCGCCTTCATACCTGAGCGGCCACTCGCCGGGGCTCTGCTGGGCACTCGGGCGGCGGCGTTGCTGGCCCTGTACGCGCTCGGTTTTGCCGCTGCGTTCGCGACCGCGCGGATCCTGAAGAGTTCGATTCTGAAGAGCGAATCGGCTTCCTTTGTGCTCGAGATGCCGCCGTACCGCTGGCCCACTCCGGCCGGGCTCGGTCTGAGGTTGCTAGACCGCACCAAGGTCTTTCTGCGGCGAGCCGGCACGGTCATCCTGGGAATCTCTGTATTGCTGTGGGCGCTGGCGCACCTGCCGCTCAAAGACGGTGTGGCACCGCCTATCGAAGACAGCCTAGCCGGGGCCCTGGGCCGCACCGTCGAACCCGCGATCCGGCCCCTGGGATTCAACTGGAAGATCGGGATCGGCCTCATCACGTCCCTGGCCGCCCGGGAGGTGATTGTGGGCACCCTGGGGACGATTTATGGCATGGACGGAGATGCGCGATCACTCGGACTTCAGAAAGCCATCCATAGGGATCTCTCCCCGGCGGGTGCCGTCAGCCTGCTCGTGTTTTTCGCCTTCGCCATGCAGTGTATTTCCACCATCGCGGTGGTGAGGCGCGAAACGGGTAGTTGGAAGTGGCCGGCGATTCAGTTTCTATATATGGGATCAATCGCTTACGCCGGCTCCTTCGTGGCCTATCAACTGCTTCGATAGACTTAGTACTATTCCGCCACACAGTACCACATTCCTATGGAAGTCCTATATCCACAATGACTTCCATTCTATCGATCGGTACTCCGGCAAATGCGAGTCTTGGTTAGGTGAATACGATGAAACTGAGTCTCTCCCTGAGCATCGCATTGCTCGGCCTCGCAGCCGTCGCGAGTGCCACACCAGTTACCTTCGACGATCCATTCAATGTCGGCAGTCCCGACGTGATTGGCACGCCGGATCGATTCGACATCCAGAAAGTTGTGGTTGACGTCAGCGCAAGCGGCGTCACTGCCGGCATTTACACGAACTACGGCCCGGGCAATACCAGCATCGCTCCCTACTCCGAGTATGGCAAGACGTTCTACATTGGAGACCTGTTCTTGACCATCGGCGGGACGCTTTCCTACGGCGTCGCACTCTATGACCACCTGGGAGCGCAACTCAATGGCGGACAGACGGGCAATACCGTCACCGCCGGGCATCTGTATCGCATCAACGACGTCGCCAACGGCACGATGACTGCGGCTGAAGCGCTCAACGGTTACGGTGGCACCTACCGGCCAAACGAGATCGTCCTGCTGCGCAACTACAGCACGTATCTCACGGATCTTGGCGCCGGCTCGGTGAATGTGAACGCCACCGGCGGCAGCCCCGAATTCAAGATCACGGTTTTCATTCCGCAGTCCCTTTCTTCGAGCTTCTACTCCGACATGACCTCCGGCAACTGGGGCATCCACTTTGCTTCAGCGAATTGCGGCAACGATATCATCGACGGGGTCGAACCGGTCCCCGAGCCAACCACCCTGGTTCTGCTCGGCAGCGCGCTGCTCGGTTTGGGCCTCGTCCGCCGGCGCGTCCTGTAAGTGCTTTCAAAAGATAACGTTTAACCTCCTCCCGTGGTAGCATGATGGGTTGGACCTGGGTAGGTCCAACCCATCATGCGTAACGTCGTCATCGTAGGTTCCGGCTGCGCGGGCAACACTGCGGCCCTTTACGCAGCCCGCGCCGGCCTTCAACCCTTGGTGGTCTCCGGAAACGAGCCAGGAGGCCAACTCTCGCTGACCACTCTGGTCGAGAACTTCCCCGGCTTTCCCGAAGGCATTCAAGGCCCCACGCTGGTGGAGAACATCAAGCAGCAAGCCTTAAACTTCGGCGCCGAGTACCTCAGCGGTGCCGTCGAGAAGGCCGACCTCTCCAAGCGCCCCTTCCGGCTGAACGTCGAGGGCGAGTGGATCGAGGCCAAAGCCGTGATCATCGCCAGCGGGGCTTCGGCGCGGTGGCTGGGCCTGGAATCGGAGAAGAAACTGATCGGCCACGGCGTCAGTTCCTGTGCCACCTGCGACGGTTTCTTTTACCGGGGCAAGAAGATCATGGTGGTGGGTGGCGGCGACTCAGCCATGGAGGAAGCGAACTTCCTCACGCACTTCGGTTCGGAAGTGGCGGTGGTGCACCGGCGGGAACAGTTCCGGGCTTCCCGCATCATGGTAGAGCGCGCCCGCCGGAATCCCAAGATCAAGTTCCTGCTGAACACGGTAGTGGAAGAAGTTTTCGACGTGGAGAAGGGTTATGTGACCGGCGTGCGGTTGCGGAACGTACGGACGGGCGAAATCACAAACCGGGAGGTGGACGGCTTCTTCCTCGCCATCGGGCACATTCCGAACACCGCCCCCTTCCGCGGCCAGATAGAGCTGGATGCCGAGGGCTACATCGTGAGCAAGGGCGGCGCGCGCACCAGCGTCGAGGGCGTCTTCCACGCCGGCGACGTCCAGGACCGCGTCTACCGGCAGGCCATCACGGCGGCGGCAGCTGGCTGCGCCGCGGCGATCGAGGCGGAGCGCTACCTCCAAAGCGTACAGGCGTGAATACCCTCAGCGGCATACATTCGGTCCGCGAAGCGCTTCAGGCCAGCCACCCCATCGAGCGCGTAGTGGTGGCGCAGGGGGCCGCCAGCCCGCGGCTGCAGGAAATCATCGACTTGTGCCGCCGCAAAGGCATCCCCGTGCGCTTCGAACAGCGCACGATGCTGGATAGGATGAGCGGCACCAGCGCGCACCAGGGCGTGGTGGCGGTGGGCGCGGCACACCGATACAAAGAGTTGAGCGACATTCCGCCCGGCGCGCGGCTGGTGGTGGTGTTGGACGGCGTGGAGGACCCGCACAACCTGGGCGCGGTTCTCCGCACGGCGGACGCGGTGGGGGCGGCGGCGGTCGTCATCCCGGAGCGCCGCGCCGTGGGCCTTACCGACGTGGTGGGCAAGGCCGCCGCGGGCGCGCTCGAACATGTCCCGGTGGTGCGCGTGAGCAACGTCAACCGCGCCCTGGAGCATCTCAAGGAGCGCGGCTTCTGGGTTTACGGACTGGACGAGCGATCGAGCGACCTTTATTCGGCCATCGACTACGCGACGCCCACCGCCGTGGTCCTGGGCGGCGAGGGCAAAGGGCTGCACGAACAGGTGCGCAGACATTGCGACGGGCTCGTTCGCATTCCCATGGCGGGGCACGTCTCGTCGCTCAATGTATCGGTCGCCGCCGGCGTGGTGCTCTTCGAATGGAAGCGCCGCAATTCTTGATGCGGAGCCCGGCTCAGTAGAACAGATATTTGCGCCATTGGACGTCGCTGCGCGCAAGCAGGCGCATCAAGTGGCGGTTGGTGTGAAGGCTGAAGGGCCGCGGCTGGCGCTGCAGCTTCATGCCGGCTTCTTCCGGCGTCCGGTTGCCTTTGCGGTTGTTGCAGTGGTGGCAGCAGGCGACCAAGTTTTCCCAGCTGGTTTCACCGGCGCGGGAGCGCGGAATGACGTGATCGAGCGTCAGGTCCGAGCCGGGCAGGGTGCGCTGGCAGTACTGGCAGGTGTAACGGTCGCGCATGAGAATGTTCTTGCGCGACAGTGCGCGCGCCTGGTGCGGAATGCGGCGGTATTCGAGCAGGCGGATCACCGAAGGCAAACGGAAGACCGCGCGGGACGAACGGACGTTTTGGGAAGAGGTTTCCTCAGCCGAGGCCACCCCCTTGAGGACCAGCACAAGGGCGCGGCGCGCGGCGCACACGTTAATCGGCTCGAAACTCGCATTGAGCACCAGTACGGGCCTCTCGATACGTCCAGCAGCCTCCATCTATCCTTCACCTCCCACCAAAAGAACCGATTCCGCCACGGGGTCGAACACGCGCCGGTCGGCGCGGGCCAGCGTTAACACCGCCACGCAACTCGCACCCGCACGCTTGAGCACTGCCGCGCAGGCGTTGGCCGTGGCTCCCGTGGTGAGGACATCGTCCAGAAGAAGCACGCGCAGGCCGCGCACGTCCGCGCCCCGCCGCAGTTCGAAAGCTCCCCGCACGTTCCGGCGCCGCGCAGCGCGGCTCAAAGACGCCTGGGACGCAGTGGATCGTCTGCGGCGCAGCGCGTTAGCCACGGGAATCCCTGTACGCCGCGCCAGATCCCGCGCGAGCAGATAGGATTGGTTGAAACCCCGCCACCAACGTCTCACCCAATGAAGCGGCATGGGCACGAGCATGTCGAAGCGTTCCTCCCCCGGCAGGGCCGCATTCAGGAATCCGCCCAGCACGGTGGCCAGCGGCCGCACGCGGTCGTACTTGAACAGATGAATCAACTCGCGCATGGCTCCGTCGTAAGACGAATACGCGTAGGCGGAATCGAACTGGTTCAGGCCCGCGCGGCATAGGCCGCAGCGCCCGTCGTCATCAAGCGGGTAGGGCGTCGCGAAAGGCGTCCGGCAGGAGCGGCAGAAGTACTCGGCGTCGAGCGGCTGGGGCGCGCCCAGACACCTCCGGCACACCGGGATTCTCGCAAGATCCGTCAGCGGAGCCCCGCAAATGCGGCAGTCATCGGGGAAAACGAGATTGAAGGCTTTCGAGCAGGCTTTTCTACAGCCGCGCCGCAGCGTGGAAAGTGGGGCTGGCTTGTACCAGCTACTAGGGAAAACTCACCTCCCGAAACCATCAGTGTACACCTTGCCGGGCGCTGGTGCGAGCACAGGGAATCGTGAGAGGATCAATATCTATGCGAAGATTCATTGCAGCTGTTTTCCTTCTCGCCCTGGCCGCGCCGGTGTGGGGCGCTTCGGGCTGGGTCTCGCTGTTCGACGGCAAGACGCTGAACGGATGGGTACTGAAGTCGCCTCACGGGCGTGGATACCTGGTGGAGAACGGACACATCGTGGCTCCGGCCGACGGTGGCGGCAACCTGTTCACGGAGAAAGAATACTCGAACTTCGTTTTTCACGTGGAGTTCCGGCTCTCGGTGAACGGCAACAACGGGATCGGCATTCGTGCGCCGTTTGAAGGCGACGCGGCCTGGCAGGCCATGGAAATCCAGATTCTCGACGATGACGGCCCGGCTTACAAGGGCAAGTTGCATGCATTCCAGTACACCGGCAGCATCTACTGGGCCGTGCCCTCGAAGACCGGCCATCTGAAAAAGACGGGGGAATGGAACAGCATGGAGATTACGGCGAACGGGCGCCGCATTACCGTGAAGCTCAACGGAAGCGTCATCACCGACGCGAACCTGGATGACATTAAGGACGTTGAGATTCTGAAGAAGCATCCGGGACTGTTCCGCCCTTCGGGCCACATCGGCTTGCTCGGGCACAAGTCCCTGGTGGAATTCAGGAACCTGCGCGTAAAAGAGCTATAACAAGACGGGGAATGTCCTAAACCTGCAAGCCTCCCGGACCGATAAGCAAGAGTGAAGGAAAGGATTCATGGACGTTTCCCGGCAGTTAGTGGTCCTGAACAAAGCGTTAGTGCTCGAGCGGCTCGGGGGCGACGAGCAGTTGTTGGGTGAAATCGCCGGGCTTTTTCTCAGCGACTACCCCGGCATGATGGAGCAAATACGCGAGGCCGTCGCGCGCCGGGATTCACATGCCTTGCATCACGCTGCTCACACGCTCAAGGGCGCGATTGCGAACTTCTGTGCGGATGCACCGTTTGAAAGCGCCTACAAGCTCGAGCGAATGGGCCGCGAGGGCAACCTGGCCGGCGCCGAAGAAGCGGTGTCGGAACTGGAACGTCACCTGCGGAGTCTGGAACCGATCCTGGCGGGCCTCCAGAATGCGTCCGCCTCCACGCCCTGATTCCGGCCCCTTCTTTTACTCGTCTTCGTCGGGAACTTCCGGGTTTGCTATAGTGAGGAAGTTCCATCGTTTATGAATCCCACCGAACCAGTTGAAATTGTCTGTGCGCACAGTCCCGATTCCGACGATGCGTTCATGTTCTACGGCTTGGCCACCAAGAAGATCCGTTCGCGGCGCCTGACGTTCCGCCATATGCTGGAGGACATCGAGAGTCTGAACCGGAGAGCCATGGAGGGGCAGTACCACCTGACAGCCATTTCCTACCACGCTTACCCGTACATAGCCGATAAGTACTTCCTCATGGCCAGTGGATCAAGCGTGGGGGATGGGTATGGACCCATGGTGGTGTCCACGCAGCCGCTGGAGCCGTCGGAATTAAAGGGCAAGCGGATAGCTATTCCGGGCAAGAAGACTACGGCCTATCTGGTCCTGAAGCTCTTCGAGCAGGACTTCGAACCGGTGGTCACGCCCTTCGACGCCATTATCGACGCGGTCAAGGACCGCATGGTGGACGCCGGCCTGATTATCCACGAAGGGCAATTGACCTTCAGCACCTCCGGTCTTCATCAAGTGATCGACTTGGGGCGCTGGTGGAAGCAGACCTACAACCTCCCGCTGCCGCTGGGAGCCAATGCCTTACTCCGATCGCTCGACCGCGACATCCAGAGCGAGTGCTGCACGCTGATGCGCGAGAGCATCCAGTACGCTCTCGATAATTCCCAGGAAGCACTGCACTACGCGCTGCAGTTCGCGCGCGACATGGACGCTCGCCTGGCGGAGAAGTTCGTTCACATGTATGTGAACCATTACACGGTGGACTGCGGCGACTTAGTACCCAAGGCGGCGCAGAAACTCCTCGACATGGGTTACGATGCGGGTCTCATCCCGCAACGCATCAAGGTGGAGTTCATCCGGTAAGCCGGCGGGAAGCGAAGCCTTCGCTTACCGGCGGAGTGGATCTTCTACCCACGGTGGAGTGGCTTCGATGAGGCGTCCCAGTTCCGGTTCCAGTTCTTCCATCCTGCATTTCATCTCCCAGGCGATTTCGCGATAGGAGAAGTGCCCTTTCACCCAACTGCGCAACCGGGTGATGTACTCGGCTTCGGCGAAGTCCATTTTGAACAGAAACCGCGAGCGGGCGCCGAACGGGATCAGGTAGTGCGCTCCGGGTTCGGGCAGCGTATGCAGTGCGTCGATGGCTTGGCGCATCGCGCTCTGGTAGACGTCATTCAGGCCCGCCTCGACGATTGTCTTGGGGGTTTCGAATCCCAGCCGCGCTGAGTAAGCCTGCCGGAACTGCTGAGAGCGGCGGTGCCGGTGCAGGTCGCGGTAGGCACCGATGTCCATCACGATATCGTAGACATAGATGCCGCCGCGGAAACCCCGCGTAAGTTCGTCGCGGACAGCGCGAGAACGCAAGCCGAGATCCAGCACTTCGCGGCGGCGATCCGCGCCGACCGACAGGGCGAATTCGTACAGGTGACGGTACGGCCTATCCGTGACCGGGTAAAGCAGCGTCGCCACGACGTCCGCGGCCGTGTCTGCGGGTTTGATCAGGTCCACCCGCTTGCCATCCGCGGGCGCTGGCGCCGGCAGGTTCGCCGCGGCCCACTGGCGCAAAGCCTCGCGTGAACCGAGCGCGTACCGGTCGGGCTCGACGTGTTCGGCGAGCGTGGGCGCCACGGGTTCTCGCGGCGCGCCTTCCAGGCTGCCGTAGTCCGGCTCGGAGCGCAGCGCCTCTGCTAGTTCCCCGGCCAATTCGCGAAGCTCCGCGTATTCGCTGGCTAGCAGTCTCTTCATCTGCCGTTCCAGCGTGCGGATGCTGGTCACCTGCCCCACGTTGGTCGGCACCCCGAGAAACAGCAGGTAGCGCGCAACGTCGAAAGCGCGCGCCGCGATGTTGCGCTCGTATGCGTCGGGCTTCATGCCGTCCGGGCGCGGGTGGCGTCCGGCGAGGAACGTGTTGATGCCGGCGTGGACTTTGCGGTAGGCGTCGAGCAGATTCTGGCCCGCAGTCCGGTAGGCCGCCGCCTGCTCCCCGTCGAGTTCAGGCGGAACGACGAAGCCGCATCGCGAGAAATCCTGGTAGCGGGACGATTTGGCCTGACCATCCCAAAGCTGTTCGTCCTCGACCTCGGTGGCAGCCAGTTCTGAGATTCCCTCGAAGCACACCACCACGTGACCCAGGTCCGCGATGGAGGCGTGGCCGTACTGGAAGTAGAAACTTTCCAGGAACTTGCGCGAGTCGTGCGCGCGCACCCATTCGATGGATTTCTCGATCGAATCCGGCGAGCGGCTGTAGCGCGCCAGCGCATAGGCGCACTTCTCGGGATTCATCGGCGCCAGCGTCCTGACCCGCCTGTTCTTTTCGATCGGCATAACAACGTTATGATAGCTATTCAGCCCGCATGAACTCTACGCGCATTCGCATTAAACGTCTCGTGTCCGAAGCTGTACTGCCGCGCTACGCGCACGGCGCCGGGGAAGACGCCGGCATGGATTTGTGCTCGGTCGAGGACGCCCTGCTCGAACCGGGCACCGCGCGCACGGTGGCGACGGGGCTGTCCATCGAGTTGCCTCCCGGTTTCGAGGCGCAGATCCGCCCGCGCAGCGGCCTGGCGCTGAAGCACGCGATCACGCTGCCCAACAGCCCGGCCACCATCGACCCGGGATACCGCGGCGAGATACGCGTCATCCTGCTCAACCTGGGGCGAGAGCCGTACCAAGTCCATCGCGGCGACCGCATCGCGCAGATGGTGATCGCGCGCTACGAGGCGGTTGAGTGGGAAGAAGGCGAACTCAACGGCACACGCCGGGGCGGAGGCGGCTTCGGGTCCTCCGGCCGCTAGGCGGTGAGCACCCGGTACGCACGCCGGGCAACCACGATTTCCTCGTTGGCGGCGAAGACCACCACGGCCACTTTGGATTCCGGGGCGGATACGATGCGGTCTCCCGACCCGGTCCGGTTGGCTTCGGGCGAAAGCTTCACGCCGAGGAATTCCAGTCCCGCAAGGCATTGTTCGCGCAGGGGCGCGGAGTTCTCGCCGATGCCGCCGGTGAACGAGATGGCGTCGAGGCCGCCCATTACCGCCGCATATGCGCCTAGGTTCTTCTTCACCTGATAAGTGAAAACATCGAGAGCCAGGCGCGCGTCCTCGCTGCCTTCGGCGGCGGCTTTCTCGATGTCGCGCGCGTCACCGCCGGGGATCCCGCTCAGCCCGGCGAGCCCGCCCTCCTTGGCCAACTGGCGGCGGATCTCCCCGGTCGTCCAGCCGGTGCGGTCCATCATGTAGAGGACCGCGAAGGCGTCGAGTTCCCCATGCCGGGTGGCATTTTCCAAGCCGGATTGCGGCGAAAAGCCCATGGTAGTGTCGATCGAGCGTCCATCGTGGATGGCACACATCGAACTGCTTCCGCCCAGGTGGCAATTCACCAGGCGCAGCCCCTGCTTGGGAACGCCGAGGATCTGTGGCACTCGCTCGCTGGCGCACCAGTGCGAAGCACCGTGGAAGCCGTAGCGCCGCACGCCGTATTCGGTGCGCCAGGCGGCCGGTACGCCGTAGCGCGCGGCATACTCGGGCATGGTTTTGTGGAACTCTGGCTCGAAGGCGGCCACCAGCGGCACGCCCGGCATGGCCTCCTGGAAGGCCCGGATGGCCGCCAGGTAGATGGCGTTGTGCGCGGGCGCGGCCGGCAGAAATGCCTCCATGGCCGCCAACAGGGCGTCGTCGACGAGGAATGTGCCGCGGTACTTCTCTCCGGCCATTACCGTTTTGAAGGCGACCGCATCCACCTTCGCGTCCGCGGTATGGATGCTTCTGATGGCGTCGCGGTAGTCGGTGACGCGTTCCATGCGCCCGCTGGCGATGGTCCGCTCAGCGGGCATCTCGAGGATCCGGTACTTGAGCGACGTGGATCCTAAATTGGGAATAAGAATATTCATGCTTACTTGACAATGTACTCACGCCGGATGGCCGAGATGTTCTTCTTAGCCTGCGCCTGGAAGGGACTGGCAATGGCGGCACACTGGTTGAAGAACTTGACGGCATCCGCGATCTTTTCCATCTTGTAGTTCGCCAGACCCAGGTAGAACAGCGCGCCGGGCAGGAGCTGATGGTTGGTCTGGATCAGAGGCAGCGCCTTGCGAAGCGCCGCGTCGGCGGGCGCGAACTTGTTCTGCTGGCTATGAATCACGCCTTGCATCCAGTAGCCCAGGCCCAGCATGAGGTTTTGCTTTTTGGTCCAGTCGGCTTCGCTCATGCCCGCCGGGGCGGCCTTGGTGGCCACCACCTCGGTGAGCTTAGTCGAGTACAGGAGCGCCTTGTCGTTGTTTTTGGCGTTCATGTAATAGTCCGCCGCGGCGAGCAGCATGTCCTGGTTGTCCGGCTCCTTGGAGACGATCTTTTCGGCCACCAGCGCTGCTTTCTCCTTCTGGCCGAGTTGCGTGTAACCGAGGAACTGCTGGCCGGCTATCTGCGCATAGTACTTGCTGTCCGGGTTGCGGCGTTCGATTTCCTCGCCCAGGGCGGCTTTCTGCTCCGGAGACTGGGTCTGCAGAGCGACCGCATAGAGGGCGTACTCAGTGTAGGTGTCCGCCTGCTTGGCGTACTCCACGCGCTTGGCCCAGTCCTCTACTTCGTCGGCTTCCTTGGGTTTGGGCGATTGCACGACCTTCCGGCACGCATCGCTAGCCCGCACCGACCATTTGATCACTGTCGCCGGATCCTTCGTGGATTCGGCCGCCTTAAGACACTCGTGGGCGTTCTCGGCGTCTTCCGCGTCGGCGGTGAGAAGCTTGTCGCACGCATCCAGCGCCTTGGGGACCTGAGCGGCCTTTACATAGGCGGGAATCATCATCTCGTAAACCCAGAGGATGCCTTCATGCTTCGGGTACTTGGCTGCAAACTGCTCGAGCAACGCGATTTTCTTGGCTTCGTCGGCTTCCTGGCCGGCTTGCTGCAGCAACTGTCCTTCAGGGGTTTCAGCGTTGATCGTTATGCTGTGGCGCTGGGCCGATGCGACGGCGGTCGCGGCCAGGAGCGCGGCGATAAGAATCGAGAGTCTCATTCAGGCCTCCAAAATCGGAACGGGTGCTATTATAAAACAGATTCGGGAAAGGCAGACAATGATGTCCGTTAAACGCTACGCAAGTGTATTTGGATTTCTTGTTCTCGCGGCCTCGCTCTTGGCGGCGGCACCGATTGTCGGTACATGGGATCTGACCACGGTGGATCCGGACGGCAATCCGGTCGGGGCCACGCTCACCATGAAGGAGGACGGCGGCAAACTGGTGGGCAGCGTGATGGTGGAAGATAGGATGCTCAGCATGAGCGATGCCGCCATGACCGGCGACACATTCACCTGCAAGGTGACGTATGAAGGCCGCGTGTTCGACGTGAAGATGAAGGTGAAAGGCGATTCCGTCGAAGGGGCGTGGCAATCCTCTGGTAGCCGGACGGGCGACATCAAGGGCAAGCGGACGAGATCCTGACAGCACGGCGCGGCGCAAAGCGAACACCCATGATCGTACCTCAAACCTATCTCACGGCACTGGTAGTCACCATCCTCAGTATGATTTGCTGGGGCAGTTGGGCCAACACGCAGAAACTGGCGGGAAAGTGGCGCTTCGAGCTTTACTATTTCGATTATGCATTCGGCGTGTTGCTGGCCGCGACCATCGCGGCCTTCACAGTCGGCAGCGCCAGCTTCATCGGCATCTATAACTTCACCGGATTCGAGTTTGTCGACGACCTCCTGAAGACCGGCAAGCGGCAGATCTTCTTCGGCATAGCGGGCGGGCTGGTGTTCAACCTGGCGAATATGCTTCTGGTAGCCGCGATCTCGGTAGCAGGCCTGGCCGTGGCTTTCCCGGTAGGCATTGGCATCGCCCTGGTGGTGGGAGTCGTGCTGAACTACATCGGCAACCCACAAGGCAATCCGGGCCTTTTGTTCACGGGCACGGCGCTCCTGGTGGCCGCCATCGTGGTGGATGCGCTGGCCTACAAAGCCCTGGCCAACGCCAAGGCCGACAAGGAGCCTCTGCCGCCATCCGGCCCAGGCAACAAGGGCGGCACCGCCCACCAGTACGCCGCCAAGCGGTTCTGGAAGGGGCTGATCCTGAGCATCGTGAGCGGCCTCCTGATGGGACTGTTTTACCCGCTGGTAGAAATGGGCAAGGCAGGCGACCTGGGCTTGGGCCCCTATTCGATCGGCTTCGTCTTTGCCACCGCCGTCTTCTTTTCCACGTTCCTGTACAGCATTTACTTCATGAACCTGCCGGTGGAGGGCCCCCCGGTCAGCCCGGCCGATTATTTCAAAGGAACACGGAAGCAGCACTTGCTGGGAGTGCTCGGAGGAATTATCTGGTGCATCGGCACGCTGGCCAACTTTGCCGCGGCCAGCGCGCCGGAGAGGGTGCAGGTGGGGCCTGCCATAAGCTACGCCCTGGGCCAGGGCGCCACCATGATCAGCGCGCTTTGGGGGCTGTTGGTCTGGAAGGAATTCGCCGGAGGTGGCCCCAAGGTGAATGCGCTGGTGGTGACCATGTTGTGCCTTTTTGCCGCGGGGCTGGGGCTGGTTTCCATCGCGCCGCTGTACGTCGCGCATTAGTGTCCGGTTTTGCATGAGCTCCGACGCCGATTTCATGCGGAAGGCGTTCGAATTGGCCCGCCAGGCGGGGCGCGCGGACGAGGTGCCGGTAGGCGCCGTGCTGGTTCACGAAGGAACAATCATCGGGAAGGGGCATAACGCCCCAATCGGTTTGAACGATCCCACCGCGCACGCCGAGATTCAGGCGCTGCGCGAGGGCGCCGCCGCGCTCGGCAACTACCGCCTGGAGGGCACCACACTTTACGTCACCATGGAACCCTGCGTGATGTGCGCCGGGGCGCTGGTAAACGCCCGCGTCTCGCGCCTGGTGTTCGGCACCCGCGACCTGCGCTTCGGGGGCGTGCGGAGCAAGTTCCGATTGGCGGATTCCGATCTGCTGAACCACCGCGTTGAGGTCGTCGAAGGCGTGCTCGGGGCCGAGTGCGTGGAACTGGTGAAGCAGTTCTTCGCCGCGCGGCGCTGAAGCCATCAAACAAGCCGCAAGGAGCGGAATGCCGGAACTCGAGCGATTCTGGTTCGCAGCCGGGCGTTGCCCTTGTAGAGGAGTGTGGCGAGCCGGAATCCCACTGCTCTATTTCAATTTCGAAAAATCCGCAGGCGTGATGAACACGGACTCAACGCCGGCTGAACTTTTTCCACTCGCGCTCGATGGCAGGCTTGTCGGGGCGCCCCGGATGGACCAGGATGCGATAGCGCACCGTGAGGCTCTTGCCGGCCGGTAAAGTGTACGGCTCGCTCCAGAGCGGCGCGGGACTGAAGTAGCCGAACGGATGCTTCTCGTCGACGATGTTGTGCCACTGGGTGGGGTGGCGGAAGCTCTTCGGGTGTTCCAGGATCGCGATCCCCGCCGTCTTTCCCGAGGCCTTGTCAACAAGGGAGAAATCCTCCCAGCGAGCGCGCTTGCCGTTCAGATTCTTGGCCATCCCGGGGCAGGCGGTATCCTCGATGCCCTCGCTGTTCACCAGGCGCCAGTCGCGGCTGTTCTGCGCCATCCTTGCCGACATCCCCGCGTAGCCGCCTCCCGAGACGCCCCCTTTCATGAACACGGGCTCCGCGCCGGCTGTGAAGACTGCCGACCAGTCGATCCGGTACGATCCGTCTTTGGCAGGTGGCGAGACCGTGATCGTGCGTTTCTCGCTGAGTATGGACGGACCGCCGTCCGGATGATAGCTCAGGGTCAGTTCGAACCGCGCCGAGTGGTCTCGCTTCGGCGCCGCCCTGGCCGTCAGGACGTCGGTGGCGCCCGCCAGCTTGGACGCGTCGCTCCGGTCCCAATAGTTGGCATGGTTCAGTTCTTTCCAGGAGAACCAGAGCGCGTAATGCCAGCGATGATCCTTCGGGCCGAGCGCGGTCAGTTCGGTCCCGTCAGGAAGGCAAAGCGGGAAAAAGTACGGTTTGGGCAAGTCCTTCCCGTAGTTGAATTGCCAGACGACGCGGTCCCCGTTGAGGAGCGCCAAAGAAGACTCGCCTTGCCGCCACGCAAACGAATCGCCGCCGGCGGCGAGCGTGCAGAGCAGCATGGCAAGAGCGCAGGTGCGGATGGCTAGGTTCGGGTTCACTTTACCTCCCCGTTCAATTGTCCGAAAGCCATGCGAATGCCGCAAGGACGTCGGAGTAGGTTATCCTACGGCCGTGCCCGTGGCGGATGCCCAGCGCCGGGTGAGCGAGATCGCGGAGGCAGTCACCTTCTTCCTCGCCGTGCTGGCCTACCTATGGTTCCTGGCGATTCCGTTGCCGTGGGCGGGCGTGCTGGTGCTTCTGGCCGTTGTCCTCTCGTGGCGCAGGCGCTCTCTCACGCCGAAATCGCTGGGGTTCGGATGGGCGGAGTTCCGCGCGTCGGGACGGCGCTGGTGGATGCTCTGGACCTTTAGCTTTTCCGTGTTTCTGATTCTGGAGTATCGCAGTCTGTTTACACTTGCCGCGCTGGCGCATGGCGTGGCGTACCTCGCATGGGCCGCCGCGCAGCAGATCGTCTATCAGTCGATGACCTACCTGCCGCTGCGGGACAACCTGAAGAGCCGCGGGCTGGCGGCGGGGATCGCGGCCATCGCATTTTCAGTCATGCACGTTCCCAATCCGGTTCTGGCGCCGGCAACATACGTGTGGGGCTTCGCGTCGAGCCTGCTTTTTGAGCGCTGCCGCTCAATCTGGGGGCTGGCGCTCATGCAGTTGATGCTCTCGTCAGCGCTCTTCTCGATTACGCCGCCGGAGTTGAGCCGTAATTTCCGGATCGGGCCGTATTACTACAAGGTACATTCGACACGCCGCTCAGTTCCTGCTGGCGCTGCCCACCGCGATCACCAAGCCCGATTGGACAGGCGTTCCGCCCACCGTCAGGGACAGGGCTTGCTCCCCGGCCACAACCGCCGGGATGACGACATTGATCTGCACAAGGCCCGGGCTTACGATCCCTGCATATGTGACTGTGGCAGTGGCAGCGCCAATCCTGGCAACTACTTGATCCGTGAGCGGGGTTGGGCTGGGAAAAGTCTGGCCCGCGGGGACGGCTGGACTGCTCGGGCCGAAGCCGGTGCCGAACAATTCGATGGACTCTCCTGGGAGGGCAGGCCGGGTGGCCAGGGCTGTCCCGTAAAGACCGGCGGGGCCGAGGTAATCGACGCCGCCATCCGGTCTTGCAATCACGGCGGCGGGGTATTTTCCGCCGCCCGGTTCAAACACAAAGAGTCCAGGCGCGGCTCGACGCACCTCCGCCGCGGCCGGGCTACTGGTTCCTTTGGAATTGGCGACCACGACGTTCACAGAACCGGTTTTGGCCACATCGGGAACCTGGAAGTTGATCTGTCCAGGACTAATGAAGCAGATGGCGGCGAGCTGGCCATCCACGCTGACGGTGACTCCATCGAGTGAGCGCGGCAGTTGACCATTGACGATTTCGTCACCTCGCCAGGCCCGAGTCGCAGTTGAAAGATTGGTTCCCATGACGGAGGCCCACGAGCCGCTCTGTATGCCGGAAGTGAAAGTGGCTCCGTTGACAACCGCGCCAATCACGGGAGGAGTCTGCACCGTCGAACTGAGACGCAAGATACGCCGGTTGATGTAGTCGGCGGCGAAAACGTTGCCGGCGCTGTCGGTTGCCAAGCCCACGGCTGAGAAATTCTGCGAACCGTCTCCAGCCACCGTCGAGATGGTCCCTCCGGAGGCCGCCACCCGCCGGATGCGGCCGGCTCCGACCTGGATCGGAAAAGCGGCGGAGGAACTCGAGGAACCGAGATTGTCCGCGATAAAGACGTTACCGGATGCATCCACTGCGACACCGTACGGATAGGAGAGCGTGGCGCTCGTCGCCGGGCCGCCGTCGCCCGAATAGCCGATCGACTTGTTGCCCGCGACTTTGGTGACAGCTCCCGTCGCAGCATCGACCCGCAGGATCTGGTGGTGATGCGTGTCCGCTATGAACAGGTTGCCGGATGTATCCAGAGCCACTGCTGAAGGAGCGGAGAGGTTGTCCGCGCCCGCCACGGTGGAGATCACGCCGGTCGCAGCCGTCACTTTCCGGATTCGACTGTTGAACCTATCCGCGATGAACAGGTTGCCGGCGGCATCGACGGCCACGGCTTGCGGATGGTTGAGTTTGGCGCTCGTGGCTGGTCCGCCATCACCGGAGTAGCTATAACCTCCGGCTCCCGCCACGGTGGAGATCGTGCCTGTGGCCCGGTCGATCTTCCGGATCCTGTGATTGACGGTATCCGCAAGGAAAACGTTGCCGATCGAGTCCACGGCAATTCCGGATGGATTGTTGAGGCTGGCGCTTGTGGCTGGCCCGCCGTCGCCGGAGAAACCCGCGGACCCATTGCCCGCTATCGTAGAGATCGTACCGTCGGAGGAATTGACCTTCCGGATGCGATTGTTCGCCGTATCCGCGATCAAAATGCTCCCCGTGGCATCAATAGCAACCGCGGACGGATTGTAAAGGACCGCGTTCCGGGCTGTTCCACCATCCCCTGAGTAGCTGTAGGCACCGTTTCCCGCAACCGTGGAAATCGTGCCCGCGGAAGCGGTGACCTTCCGAATCCGGTTATTGTCTGTATCGGCAATGAACAGGTTCCCCAAAGCATCCGCAGCGACAGCCAGAGGGTAGTGGAGCCGGGCGCTGGTAGCTGATCCGCCGTCGCCCGAATAGCCGCAAGCGCCAACACGGTGGGTACCAAATACAGTAATGGTCCCGGCCACGGTCGAGATGATACCTGTGGATGTAACGACTTTCCGGACTAGGCAATTGTACATATCGGCAATGTATAAGTTGCCGGCGAAGTCTAGCGCCAACCCGGACGGATACCACAGACCCGCTGAAGTAGCCGGCCCGCCATCGCCTACAGGTTCCGTATGGTCGCCCAGGCCTGCAATCTTGGTCACGCTGCCAGTAGCGGCATAGATACGTAAGATTTGCGGACCGGCAGCCACGTAAACATTGCCGGACTGATCGGCGGCGATGCCTGAAGCGCTGAACGTATAGCAATGCGCCGGCAAGATGTTGGCGATCTTTGTGATCAGGCCGCTTGCAGTATCCACTTTGCGGATGTTGGCCGTGGTGCATTCGGCTACGAAAACGTTCCCCAAAGGATCGACGGTCATGGCGCACGGACCGGGAACGCCCGCGGAGACTGCCGGCCCTCCATCGCCGGAGGTAGCCGATGACCCGTTTCCGGCCACCGTCGTAATCACACCGTCTGGCAGGGAGACCTTGCGCACTCGATTGTTGAGTTCGTCGGCAATGAAAAGGTCTCCGGAATTGTTCACCGCCAGCGCGGTAGGCTTGTTGAGACTTGCGCCGGAGGCAACCCCGCCATCCCCGCCGTAACCACAGGCACCATTCCCGGCTATCAGGTCGATTTCCCCGTAAGGTGTCATCCGGAACACCTGACAGCTTGCGGCGTTAGTGTAATAAACGTTACCGGAAGAATCGACAGCCACGCCCGGCGGCTTACCCACCGCCGCCGAAATAGCCTGGACTCCAGGCAGCGGTCCGCCTCCAGCGACCGTTGCAATAGTGTATTGCGATTGCGCTGCCAGACTGGCCGGCATGACCAGAAGCACGACGATCGCAGGGACCACAGGACCGCCTACGAGTCTCATGACAACGGCCTCCTAAAGTCAGGGACACATCTTGGTCCCGAAACCTCAAGAGATTATACACCGAACATCTCTTTCGGCCCCGCCTTCCCGATTCTTTTGAACCCGGACAGTGCCTGCGGCCAATCCGCGCCGCTCGGACAGCGCAATCCCGCTCAGTCCTTGATTTCCTTGGCCAGGCCTTTCACCTTGGCCCGCAGTTCCTCGGTGGCGTCGCGGATCTGGTTGGTGTCGTAGATCACCCTCGGGGTCAACAGGACCACAAGTTCAGTGCGTTCTTTGGAGTAGGAACGGCTGCCGAAC
>ENA-UOYA01000880-UOYA01000880.1-activated-sludge-metagenome-genome-assembly--contig:-NODE-880-length-35413-cov-39.811132_pt1 | contig 35413 bp, 24 predicted proteins | sample MGYA00238163_ERZ764804 | MGnify/ENA primary metagenome ERZ764804 (study PRJEB28919, sample SAMN05720223) | activated sludge metagenome | isolation source: Anaerobic digester | place: Hong Kong...
CTAACTCGTGTTAGCTTTATTCTATTATACTGGATTTTAATTCATTTGCAACCCATCAATTTTGTTAGTTGTGTTAAAACAACATGGGCGGTTGTGTACCGCCCATGTTGTTGAAAAGTCTGATTGTTTAACGTGAACGGCGCGCTAAAACCAGGCCTGATAGCAAGATCAGGATACCAAGCCCAACGAGGGCTAACAATCCCCAAGGCTTGGTGTGTGTGTCAGCGCTCAGGTTAACAAGCTCAACCGCTGTGGGGGATTCATAGCCTGTCACAAAGGGGGTTCCATTGAGCTGCGCAAGCGTGGGAGATGTGGAGCTTGTAATGGTTGCGGCAACGTAATTATCCGTGGTGTTGACAACACTACCGGTGACCGGTACCCATTTGCCGTCGGTTGCGTTCCACCACCACAAGATATCGTTAGCAGCGCAAGCACTCGTACAATAAACGCGCACATTCAGTTGCGTGACATTGGTGGCGCTGCTGAGATTGATATCCACATAGGGAGAGGTGACATTGCCTTGATAGGGGTCTACACCAGCAGCAGGATTACCGGTAAAACGCGCCAAAGCCAGTTGTGGTTCCCCGTTACCGAGCTTTTGAGCCCAAACCCCCGTGTTGGTATGATCATCCAATGTGTAAGGGCCAATGGTCATCACAGCGGAATTTTGGGCGCTAATATCCGTACCATAGCCATAGAAAATGGCCAAAGTATCATAAGCCCCCGGATACGGATTGCTTCCGCCGGCCTTAACAAGGATTTGCGATACTCCTTTACCATTGGTTGGGGCAGTGAAGGTGACACTAGCCTGTCCATTGTTGTCCGTCGTTGCGCTGTTGGTGCTCAAGTTGCCGGCACCACTAACCAACGTAAAGGTTACCGGTGTTCCGCTGGCTGCCAGTTGTCCGCCCAGGGTATAGACGGTGGCGGTTAAGGTCGTTGTTGCGTTATTGGCGAGGTCATCATCGTTGGTTGCCAATTCAATCTGATAGGTTGGCAACGGGCCTTTGACTAGAATGGCGCCCCACAATGGAGGAATATTGTTGACTGTAACACTGCCACTGCTGACCGTATAGGAAGGACAGGTAACCGGTGTGCCGCTGCAATTCAAGACATCATATAAAATCGTACCGTTGTAACTTGCGTCTAGGCCATTCATGGTCACAGCTTGTGTATTGCTGGTATGACGATTTAGCAAGACGACAGCCAGATCGCTTGCGTTAGTGCGGGCATAGGCATACGTGCGGTTGGTATTATGTCGAGTGCTATCGGTTAGCATACCGGTACGCAATACATCATATTGAGAACGCAAGACAGCCAGTTTGCGAAAATGTTCTTGCAAGCTTTCATTTGGAGAAAGCCCTTGATCTTGCCAGGGGAATGCAGCTCGATTATAGGGGTCATCCTCCCATTTGTTATTGGCCCAGTATCCATCCGGTGCCAATCCAGCTTCGTCGCCGTAATAAATTGTAGGGGCTCCCGGATAGGTAAACTGAAAAATACCCAAGAGCTTGAATTTGTTCAATGCGGTGGTGGGATTATCGCCTGAGATCTTCTTGAGCAGGAAGAGAATGCGGTTGGTGTCGTGCGATCCCATCAGGTTCATCATTGCATACCAGGCTGGTTGGGGATAATCTTCCTGGATGCTTTTGAGGCGATTGTCAAATTGATCGATTGAGATCGCTTCAATGGGGCCACTGGAGCTGCCATCATTGCTGTCGTTGTCCTGAAATTTTGAGCCAGAACAGCCATTTCCTGAGCAGCTATCAAACATCCAGCTCAAAACAGCACTGCGGAAACGATAATTCATAACCGCATCCCATTGATCACCAACCAGCCAAGAGCTGGCATCGCCCCATAACTCGCCCAGCATCGCGCTGTCGGAATCAACAGCTTGGATCTGGGTGCGAAAACCATTCCAATAGCCATTGCTATCGCCGGACGCAGTACCTTGATCCACATCATCGCCCACATCAAAACGCCAGCCTTTGGCGCCCTGTCCAATCCAATAGGGGCCAATGGCATTCGAACCAGAAGCGTAGAAATAGTTTCGAACTGCTGTCAAATTGCTATTCAGTTTTGGCAGCGTGCCATATCCCCACCAGCTTGTATACTGATCCGTCCAGGTGCCTGTGCCAGGAGTATAGGTGCTGTTGTTTGTATTATTGCACCGATCCAGTGGATCATTGCCGGGAGATGTCGGATTGGCCGAAATGGTATACCAGGGTCGGTAAGGAGAGGTTGTGCTTTCACATGCGCCGCTTTGATCATTGCTGCCAGGCGTTGTAGCAGCACCACTTGAATCCCATTTGGCATAGCGGTCGAAGAAAACGCTGTCTGAAGAAGTATGGTTGAAAACGCCATCGAGAATCAGTTGAATACCGCGTGCAGCAGCTTCATTCTTCAACGTCGTGAAAGTAGTCAGGTCGCCAAAGTATGGATCAATGGTTTTGTAGTCGGTTGTATCGTAAAGGTGATTCGAGGGCGACTTGAAAATTGGGTTGAGATAGATGACTGTGATTCCTTGGGTTTGCAAGTAATCCAGGCTGTCAATCAATCCCTGCAAATCGCCACCATAAAATTGATTGCTGTATTCGTTGAGACAGCCTGCACCGCTATCGCGCGGGTTGCAAATGGGCTGATCCCAACTCAACTTGCGGACGGTTTGACTGTAGACAGTGTCGGTTGTTGTCGGATCGTTGGTTGTATCGCCATTGCGAAAGCGCTCCGGAAACACTTGATAAATGACGGCGTTACGCAACCAGGAAGGGGTGCTGAAGGATGCATCATATACGGTGATTTGATAACTGTTGTTTTCGGCTGTGGTTTGATTGGTTTCAGTGCTGCCCCAACCGCCACCGTAGAAACTTGGGTTATCGTCACGATAATACACGATTGCACTGCCATCCAATGCCTGGAAAATGTAGTACAGCAGGGTGGTCTGTGTAGGAATAGACAAAGTCTTTTTCCAATAGGTTACGCCGCCAAGGGATGCATCGCTACCATGCGAGTCGAATTCAAGGGTTGTGTAATTTTCAGCAAGTGCGTTGGTGCGATCATTGTAAACACGAATTTTGGGTGGTTGATTGAGATCATCCATGCAGGTACGAAAGCGCAAGGTAATATTGCCCTGATCGGTTTTGACCGCGCCAAAAGGACTGCGGTAAAACGAATCAAAGGAATTATGTCCCAAACCATCAAAATAGACGTTGTTGTCGGCCTGTGTTGCGGTGTTACAAGAACCGCCGCTTGTATCCACCACCAGTTTGGCATTCCCAGCACCAGCAGCCCACATTTCCGAATTGTCTGTCCAGTCTTTGCAAGAAGCCTTAAATTCGTACAGTCCTACTGGTAAGTTGTTCAGCGTGATCGTGTAAACATCATTATTGCCCGCCTCTCCGCTATAGGACATGGAATACGCCTGAATGTTATACCACGCCCCCGAAAAATAAGGTACAGTAGCATAGTTCAGCGTGCAAGTAATGTTGGCTCCTTGACCTGCGCCAGGAGTTACACCCGCTTTATAGACTTCAACCGATACGGTCAAGGAATTTCCAACAGTCTTATATGTTGTTGAACCCACAGCTGGGTTTTGGTTACCGACCCAGCCAAGCGCTGCATGAGCAACAGTCATTGGCTGTAGAAAACTTATCAACAAAGCTACAAAAACAATCAACCGGACACCATTTAGCAACACTTTTCTTGTCACAGCACACCTCCTTATGCAATGTGTTTTCTGAACAAAATATAGGCAGCAAAAACGAGCAGGATCAGCCCAGCCAGGGCTGTCAACATCCAGGAAGAATCCGTGGAGTTTTCAGCGCTTAGATTGAGCACTTCTAGTGCGGTTGGGCTAGCATTTTTGCCCAACGCCCATTGTGAAAAGCTGGTTGCATCTGCAAACACAACCATGTTGTCGTTTGTGGGGCCACTATTGCGGCAATCCCAAGTAGTTCCCGTATAACGGCACAGAGAGGAATAACTGTCTTCAGAGAAAGTGGGCCCATTCGGTAGAGTAGCGGTACCGTTTAATAAGCCTGTACCCGCTCCAGCAGTGGTGGGAGCACTCAAATCAGCCTGCACACTTGTTATGTTTGTCGGAGTAATCAACCAGTAAATTTTGTTTCCCACTCCCCAAGTTGGCCAACTACCCGTTTTATAAGCACTATCCTGATCAATCCGATCTACTTGAATCGAGGGTGAGCTGCCACTGATTGCATCAATTGCTATCGTCAGGCGCGCCAAACCAAATGAATTGGACTGTCCTTCAACAGGTATCCAGGCACGCCGATAAACCCCATAGTTGTAAAAACTCTGTGCCGATGCGCCACTGTCTGAGAGGTCGTTCAAAATTAGGTTTCCGGGAGTTGTGCGGTTGTAAATTGTATTGAAGGCAGTGCTACTGCTGCCAGAGATTTGTTGTTCGTCAGTGCCAACAAATTTGACCGTGCCATTGCTGTGAATAAAATTGCCATTGTTTGTCCAATTACCAACAATACTCAATGTACCGCTGGTGGATGTCAAGCTGCTTCCACTAGCAATGGTCAAATCTCCACACAAATATTTGTTCGACCCTGCTGCAAACTCGCCAATTGGATTGTTATCCAGATCACCTACAATATAGGCAGCATTAATATTAAGCGCTGTGTTGTTTTGAATGATTACATGGTGCGGGACACCGGGCGTTACACCACAGACCACATTATCGGGCGCCTTCCACTCTGCTGCACCGTTGAAACTGCCACCATTGTTGTAGATCAACGTTGAACCGCTGGCATAAATTGGTGTGCCGTCCAAATCAGTTGTTCCGCAATCATCATCACAGTTTTCTTCATCTGCCACAAAAGTGCTGTTATTAAGCGTCAAGCTGTGAGCAATTGTGGCACGGCTTTCAGCTCCTACTTTCTGGTCGCGAAAATCTACACCAAAGCGCGGCAACGTGCCGGTACAGGTACCTCCTGAGACAGCATTGGCACAGGTAATTGTCACATCATAAAACGTGGTGTTGCTACTACCAAGCACTCTAGCATTTCTGTTGTCGTAGCCCCGAAATGCAAATGTGCTTGTTTGCGCATTGAAAGTCCCGTTGTTAATGAAAAGTGGCCATACGGTAGCTCCACCGAAGAAGGTAACGGTGCTGCTGCCGGCGTTAACTGTCACCCCGCTATCTATTCGCATTGTCATCATGATTAAATTGCGAGCAATGGTCTTAATTCCGCTCCCTTTAAAATTGATTCGGGCGGGACTCACAGTGCCGGTTGTGCCGCTAATCGTTTGATCAGCCCCCGCCATATGGATGACTCCACCTAGAGAGCCGCTGCTATTGATCGTGCCATTGCAAGTAATGTTGCCATTGACCCAAAAATTGCTGGCAGCGCCTAGATTTAGTGTAGTTCCTTCATCAACAACAAGATTACCGCTAATACTTACGGTTGAAAGGAGAGAAGAAAGCGTTCCATACGAGATATAGAGATTGCGGATTCCAGAAGCATTGCTGATTGTTATACTCTCGGACGAGTTGTAATCAGTTTTGCCAGCGGTTGAGGGTGTTTGTCCACTCCCCAGGCTGTCAAATACCAGTGCGCTGCGCAAGCGTATATCCAATGTATCCGCACAATTGGCCGGCTTGTCAATATCAAGACAGGAAAACATCTCATCACTTGAATTGGCAAGCCAGAAGTATAGCCCGATTGGGCCAGTGGGGTTACCAATCTGACTGCGCGGAACTCGAATTTCGGCATTCGCGTTAAGACGATATAAGTTATCAGCGTTGTAGATAGAGGATGCACTGCCCCAGCCGGTACCACTACGTGTATATTTGTCTAGATTGGTGGTCCCCGTGGATTGAATGATGTAATCCGGTACAAGGTAACCAGTAAATGTTGCTTTGGCAAAACCAGTTGTAACGTTGTTACCGCTTAAATCCCTATTACCAGGATTGACATCAATCCCAATATTAAGGCGATCGCTGTTGCCAAAACCACCTTCCATGTAAAAGTAAAGATTATCTTGATCCCAGGAAAAGTAAAACGACGTTGAGTCTGGGGTGCGTCCGTCGTTGCCAATAAAATTAGAAGCCTGACTCCAATCGCCAAATTTTCCATCAACACGAATGGTTTGATACGTCGTTGTGGAATTGCGGCGAATTTTGTATGTTTGGGATTGAGAGGAGGGAGCCGTTGTGAAATTAGACACACCCGGATAGCCATACCAGGTAGGATATCCGGTTCGGGTGTATTGAATATAAAACATATAATCAGTATTTTGATTCAGGTTGAGTGTAAATGTGCAACGATCATTTGTGCCAGAGAAATTGGAGATCGTTCCGCTGCTGCTAGACCATACTGTTGGCCAAGTACTCGAATTTTCAGCATAGTAGAGTGTGCAGGCAGTAAGATCTATGTTTGTAGTAAAATCGCCTTGGTAAGCATCTTGCCAAATTTGATAATTTGCATCATCTCCAAAAGGATAAATTTGATTCAGGTCGCTATTCAACAGGCCATATGACTCATATATAACATGAGCATTTCCACTACCTGTGATGCCCGCCCATTCAGATGCTGCCTGGACTGGCTGTGTATGAGCTAGCCCCCCCCACAATAGGGCAACGACACAAAAAAGGCGCCAAAAGTTTCGTTGTTTCATTTTTTTCTCCTTTTTCACAGCAACAAGCATTCAAAAACTCATTTTTTGTTAATTATATAGTCGCGTTTAAGAACGTTTTGGTTTCATTTTGCTATCAATTTTCAAGAACTCATTTTTTCAAACGCTGCAACAAGCCGGCTAACAAACGCAGGGTGCGATACAATCTGCTCTTAATCGTAGCAGGTGGACAGTTCAATACCCAGGCAATTTCGTCTGCTGATAAATTGTGAACAAAAGTCAATTCTAAAATAGCTCGTTGTTCAGCGTTTAAAAGTTTAAGCGCTTGTGTGAGCTCCTGCCTGTTTTCAAATTGTTCAAAGCTGATCGTTTCAGAAAACTGCTTATCTTCTTGTGTTTCTTCAAGAGACAGAACAAGTTGCTCACGACGATTGTGACGGAGCCAAGCAATTGCTTGATAATAAGCAATCCGAAACAGCCAGGTTTGTACTGAGGCCTGCCCTCTGAAACGCCCTGCTTGTTGCCAAACAGCCAAAAAAGAAGTCTGCAACACGTCTTGTGCAGCTTGTTCATCGTTTAACAAGCGCAGAAGATAGGTGTAAACGGTGGCGGCGTGGCGTTGATATAGTTGCTCAAAGGCAGCACAATCCCCCGTCGCAACCCGTCTAAGAAGGGTTGTAGACGTTAATTCGTCCATACGTATAAATTATATCAACGAGCTATGCTTTCAAGGTATAATCGAATAAGAAAAAACTGTGTCGGTGGAAAATAAATTTTTAGTGAATGGGCTATGAAAAAGAGCATTATCGGTTGGGCTGCGGTTACATGGATTGGGATTGCAGGATCAGTTTTAATTTTTATCTGGCTTTGGATTCGTCCGGCTACTGTGTTGGTAAAATGGGAAACTGCCACAGAGTTAGATATGATAGGCTTTTACATAACTCGCAGCGAGAACCCTGATGGGCCTTTTGAACGAGTAACAGACACGCTGATACCCGCTCAAACAGATGCTTTTACTGGCGGAACATATCAGTACAAAGACACTGGTCTGAAAGCTGGAAGCACTTATCATTATCAACTTGAGGCAGTCTCCACACAAGGAGATGTAGAACGGTTTGGACCGCTCAAGGTTCAAGTAAACAGGCTGAATGCTTGGGACGGATTGTTAAGTGTTCTGCCAGCCTTAAGCGGGGTAATTATTGGTCTAATTCTTGCTCCCCCAAGCAAAAAACTGTGGTTGGGGCCAAATCTTGTCTTGTTGCAAATTGACAATTCGCGCCTTCTGAAAACTCTGACCAATCATTACCAGGAATTTGTCACACCGCGCGGAAAACCGGATGTCATAACAGAGATAACCTCACATCATTCAAAAGAACGTAATATTGGAGATGGTGAACCAAATGTATCTTTGTCACCAAGCGGTGTTTGGCTTTTGCAAACAAAAGGTTTCCAGGGCCAATTTGATCTGCAAAAGCGCAAAGCTTCTCTCGATTTGGCTTCCATGCAACAAGCATTTGATGTGGATTTTTTCTTGCGTATTCTGACATTAGGACTGGCTTATCAACAAGGGGGATTGCTGATCCATGCCGCAGGAATTGTACGCGATGGTGATGCTTATGTATTCCTTGGACATTCTGGAACCGGTAAGACAACTTGCGCCAGGCTTTCGGCAGAATTGCCAAATGTACAGGTAATGAACGATGATTTGGTCATGCTTCTGCCAGACGCTTCGGGGTGGAAAGTGTTTAGCACACCTTTCTGGAACCTGACACAAATAAAGCCGGGGCTACCGGGGCAGGGTATGCGGCTGCGAAAAATGTATCGGTTGGTACAAGATGAAATTGTGCAAATCGAAACAATTAGCCAGGCAGTGGCTATAGCAGAAATCACAGCTTGCGTGCCTGCTTTTGGGCGATTACCAGAAGACATAAGAAGCGTTCTATGGAAGCGCATACAAATGCTAGCCCAAACCCCTGGAATTGAACGTCTGCATTTTCGCAAGGATGCCTCATTTTGGAATGTGATTGATGAACGCTTCTCCCTTTGATGTACAGAGGTGGGTATGTGATTGGTTGGCAACGCGCTGGAGCAAACAACATGCAGAAGCACAGCCATTGCCCAATCTGGCCCAAGCACAACAAATTGTAGCTTTTTGCGCCGAAAACCGACTGAGCGGAGCATTGTATCAAATTTTGCGTCACCAAGCATCGTTGCAAGGAAGCGATCTGTTACGCTGGTTAAAGTTGGGGGCTGATTTGTTGGGCAACCCTATGCAACGCCAAAAACAACACTTCAAACAACTGCTTAGCGCCTTTGAGGAACATCAGCTCTTTGTTTTGGTATTAAAAAGCTGGGCATTTTATCCATGGTTATATCAAAACGATCCATCTGGCCGGCCAGGCATTGACCTGGATTTGCTCATACAACCCAAAGACATCCGAACAGCGCAAAACGTTTTACAGGAATTGGGATATACACTGCAAAGCAGTGAGCCCTGGCCTGGTTTTTTACAACGTTATGCTTACACCAGTGTATACACTCAACCAGGTTGGATGCCTATTGGATTGCATACTGGTTTACTGCCAATTGGTCAACGACAGACAGAAATGATCCAAACAATTTTTGAACAGGCCAACAAGATCCATAACGAGCAAGATCTGTGGACTTTGTGTAAAGAGGATACCATCCTTTATCTAAGTGGACACCTGGCGTTGCACCATCAGTATCATCCAGCATTGTTTCGTTATTACGATCTGGCATTGTTGTTGCATACCGATCCTCCGATTGACTGGACAAAGGTGTTGGCCGAAGCTAAAGTCTGGCATTTGACATTACCATTACGTCAAACATTGGGTCAAGTTGAAAGAGTATGGCCTGGAAGTGTGCCCCAACAAGTTTTTGAACACCTAAATGCCCAACCAATTTCTCGTTCAGAGCGTCGGCTGCATCGTTGGGCTGCTGAACGTCCCCATAATGCATTTAGCGCATTGATTGTTTCCTTGCTGACACAAAGCAACTGGCGAACACGAATACGTTATTTGAGCGAAATCGCTATCCCATCGCCTGATTACATGAGAAAAAGATACGGCAAAAAGCAGAAAGGAAGTTTAGTCAGTTTGTATTTCATTCGCTGGCAACATGCTTTGAGCAGCGGATTGGAAGCCCTCAACATCAATATACAAAAACGAAAGACTTGCTAAAAATGCTTGTAAATTTTGCCTAATCAGTCTATAATCATCTAGAGATGTGCTTCATCAGGAGAATCCAAACATGAAAAACGAAACTACAAAGACTGTGCCAGAGATTACAAAACCTTATACACCTCCCGCAATCCTCTTTGAAATTGACTTGGAAGCTTCAGCTGGCGGAACACCGATTGGCGGTTCTGCTCCATTTGATCCAACAGGAGATGGAGCGAATTACAACCCTTGGAGCATTCCTTAAACTAGATTCTGCTATGCGCCGATTGATTGGTGTTTGGATTTTTCTGGCTTTATTAGCAGGGGGAACTTCAGCAGAGAGCATTTTTCTTCCCCGCCTGCAACCTAAAGCGCAGACGGGTTTTTTTTTACTGTTGGCAACAGAGCATGAAATTGTTTTAGAAGGCAAAACACCTTCCTATACTCTGAATGGGAACAATCTCTTGGTAACTGGTGCGCAGCAATCTACACAACCTGGGCTGCCATCTCTGCCATATTTTTCTGCCCTCGTGGCCATTCCTGCAAATGCCGATCTGGAAATATCTGTATACGAAGAGAAAAAGCAAGCCATTCCTCTCCCCGAGCAGTTGTTGGCAACAAAAAGCAATATCGCACAGGCAAATGAAATCGGATGGGATGGTGGGCCTTTATCAGTGCAAGAAAATTTACAATCAACAGTGGATGCGTTTCCAATACAATGGGTGGAAACAGAAGAGGCCTGGTTGCGCGATCAGCGCTTGCTTCGAATTGTATACTACCCTTTTGAATATGATACCAATCTACATGCTTTGATTTGGCGTTCAGATATACGCGTGGAATTGCATTTTTCGAAAAACGAGCAAGGCGCTTTTTCACCATCACAACCCGATCTCGATCTCTCCTTTGAAGCGATTTTAAAAGCACAATTATTGAATTATGAACAGGGTCGTAATTGGCGCGCTTTGCCACAATCATCTTCTCCTTTTTACGTCAGTACTCCATCCGGTCCACGTTATCGCATTGAAGTAGATGCTGATGGGATTTATTCGATCAGCAAAACAGATTTACAGGCTGCCGGCATGGATGTGGAATTGATAGACCCACGCAAATTGCATTTATACAATCAAGGGCAAGAAATTGCTATTTGGGTTAGCGGACAAGATGATGGCCGTCTTGATGATGGAGATCGAGTTTATTTTTATGGGCAGTACTTTCGCGGTGATGGTATGGCTCTGCGTTACACCAATGAAAGCACAGCCTGGCTGACCTATCCCAATGGTTGGCACGGGCAATTTAATGCCACAATGATGGAAAAATATACACGTAAAAACGTGTATTGGTTAACCATTGAGACGACAAACGGCTTACGCATGGATATCAAAAATGGCGCACCAGACAATGCGCCTCTGGCTACTTCCTACCGTGAAACAAAACGCATAGAGCAACAGTCAATTTGGTATAGTTTTCACGCCACAGGAGAGGACACTTGGTTTTGGTCACGTCATCAAAATACCAGCCCACAAACTTATGCCGTGTCATTGACATCCCCAATTTCAAACAGCACAGCCACTGTGCGTGGGGAAGTTCTGGGACGGGTGCATAATTCGAACTACAATCCAGATCATCACACACGAGCCGAATTCAACGGCATCTTAATTGAAGATTCTTTCTGGGATGGCCCTACACGCCATTTCTTTGAGGGTACCGTATCTGGCAACGCTTTAATCAATGGGCAAAACGCCTTAACCTATCGGTTATATTTTGATGCCTACCCCGGACAATCTTCTGACTGGGTCTATTTTGACTGGTTTGAAGTGGAATATGAGCGCGCCTATCTGGCACAAAATGACATCAGCGAATTTTCGGGAGCTGCTGGCACTTGGCGCTATCAGGTACCTGGTTTTAGCTCAGATGTGGTTTGGCTAATGGATATAACCAACCCGCAAACGCCAGTTCTTATCAATCAAGCCAATTTCACATCTAGCACATTAACGTTTCAGATACAAAGCAGCACAGAGCAGCGTTATTTTGCAGCTGGACAAAACTCGCTTAAGCAACCTCTCTCATTGACGTTTTATAGTCCAGCAGATTTGCTTTCCACCACACAAGGCGCCGACTATATTCTCATCACTGCACCCGAATTTTTATCTGGTGCTCAACAGTTGGCTAATCTTCGTTCATCTCAAGGATTGCGCGTTGCTGTAGTTAATATCAACGATATATACAATCAGTTTAATGAGGGGATTTATCATCCAATCGCTATTAAGAATTTCTTGCGCTATGCGTATTATCAGTGGCAAAAACCTTCGCCGGTATTCGTGGTTCTCATTGGCGATGGCAACTCGAATTTTCTAAATGTGCCTATTTATGGACAAGCCCCTATTTACATGCCACCCAACCTGGCCTGGATTGACTACACTCAGGGAGAAATTGACAACTCTAATGCGTTGGTAACTGTTGTTGGGGACGATCTGTTACCCGACATGATCGTGGCACGCATCCCGGTTAACAGCTTGACACAGATGCAAGCTGTTGTGGACAAGACGATTGCTTATGAACAAAGCCTTCCTGACCAGGTTTGGCAAAACACAATTTTGATGACCGCAGATAATGTGCCCGATGCCGCAGGAGATTTTGTCGGCATTTCAAACCAACTCATTCAAGACTATGTCCTTCCCAACTACACCTCTCAAACCGTATACTTAAACAATTATCCCGATGCAGCAACAGCCCGTTCCGCCTTGGTGCAAAAAATTAACGACGGAGCCTTGATCATTAGTTATGTTGGCCATGGATATCTGGATAAATGGGCAAGCGAAGGTTTGTTTTTAACTAGCACCATTCCTTCCCTATCCAACAGCAATCGAATGCCAATTGTGCTTTCCATGACATGCATGGATGGCTATTGGGGACCGCCGCCTTCCTATGCATCCAGTGTGGCCGAAGAAATGGTACGAGCTGAAAACAAAGGCGCTGTTGTTCAATTTTCTTCTACAGGATATGGAACAGTCAGCGACCACGATGTATTGGAGCGCGGCTTTTTGCAAGCCAGTCTTACGGATGGTGTGCGAGAAGTTGGGTATTCTGCATTGGCCGGTAAATTAAATTTATTTCAAGCAGGCATCGGCAAAGATGTGATTCAATCTTTCACAATTTTTGGCGACCCGGCACTGCGCTTGAAACTGCCATCAAGTTTGCCTACGCCAACCCCTACAATCACGCGCACTGCAACTTATACTGTAACAAACACTATGACAAATACGACAACGCCTACACAAACAATTACACCTACACAAACTATCACCCCAACTGTTACAGCAACCATTACCGGGACAATACCAACTCCAACCTCAACAATAGAACCTACATCAACCCCTATCCCCACAATTCCGCCCAAGATTTATTTACCCGTGGTAATAAGCCCATGACTTTACCGTATCAAAAAATTGGGTTTGAGCTCGCAAAACAAAACGCAACTACAGTGCGGGTGCGCGTCACGGGCAGCTGCATGTACCCACTCATTCGTCCTGGAGATTGGGTATGGGTGGATACCACCTCAAAACCAAGATTGGAGATAGGGCAGGTGCTGTGCATTCGCAAGGGAGCAGAAATTTTAATTCATCGTCTGGTTAAAGATGGCTCAGAAGGAGAACTCATCACCAAAGGCGATCGTAACGCGGCCTATGATTCACCCACGCAGCCTTCCGATGTAATCGGCATTGTTGTGGCTGTACAACGTGGAAAATATACACTGCGCTTGGGTTCGCGTTATTTTTATTGGTGGGAGCAACTGATGGCTTTATTTTATAAAATTAAAGCCTTTATGAAAAATTGGCTTTGCAGAACGGACAAGGTATAATTAGCACATGAATATCTTGAAGCTTTATCCCCAAATTCATCCTCAAAGCATTGTGCGAAAAGAAGATCAGGAATGCGTCATCTTATTACCGGAAGACGGAAAAGTAATCGTTCTTAATAATACTGGACAAGAAATTCTAGAATGGATTGATGGCCTACATACAGTCCAGCAAATTGCAGATTTACTACAGCAAGTCTACAATTTGACCACTGAACAAGCGTGTCAGGACGTTTGCTTATTCTTGGAAAGCTTACAAAAACGTGGCTTAATCTTCCTGCAAGACCACCCCCGGAATGCATAACTTATGGTTGGCGTCAGACGTTTTTTGCTCCTAAGTCTTATTTTTCTGGGGCTTGTGAGCATTGTTTCCCAAGCAGATGCTGCCATAACTCTCGTATACTTCACTGCCACAGTGCAACAACAAGACACCGTGTTTTTGGAATGGGAAACAGGTTCTGAAGCAGATATTAGTGGCTTTTATGTTGTACGCAGCACATCGCTCAATGGTGTCTATCAACGTGTTGGGGGATTGATCTTTGCGGCGGGAGAATTTGGCGGTGCTTACTACAATTATACGGATGAAGATCTTGCCCCTAACACTTATTTCTATAAACTGGAAATAGTTCCGCTTGACCAAGGGCAGGCCTCCGAGTTCTCTGATCCCGTTTCTGTCACAACTGGAAACACACCTACGCCTACAGCAACAATAATGCAATCTATCACTGCTACCATCACGGTAACCACTGTTGGACAATTTACGCCAACCCCTACACATACACCTACCGTACCCAACAGGACAATGACTAGCACTCGCACGCGTACGAATGTGCCGTTTCCCACCAATACACGCCAGGTTTTTGCAGTTACCAGAACACGAACTCCAACCCCAACCTCTGTTCTTTTTGTGGACAATATTCTTTTGACACCAACCGAAGAACAAAATACAGCAACCCTACCACCGCTCTCGCTACCCTCGTCAACCCTGGGCCCACGTCAATGGACGCAAAGTGCTGCACAAACTTTAACAGCAATCCCTACGCCAACGCAAACAGCAACTTTTTCACCGCGCTCAGATCCACCTCTAGGAAATGTTCTGGGATGGGGAGGGGTGATTTTAGGCATTTGTCTTTTTTTGATGATTGGCATATGGATATTGATCAGCGTCTTGGGGCATAAGCGTTTGAAGCTATTATGAGGCCCTTTATTCGCAAGTCGTGGTTTCTGATTCTGCTGCTCTGGCTAGGTCAATGGGTTGCTGCATGTGCTTCCTCGCCAACACTGCCATCAAAAAAAAATACAACGACTGTACGCATCTTAGTTTCGAACCCTGGAGTGGTACAAATTAGCTCGGCCGACTTACAACGATTGGGCTTGTTTGCTACTTCAGCAGAAGATCTTTCGCTTTCCTTGCGCGGCATCCCCGTTCCATTCTGGTATTCCGAACAAAACGGGAATTTCCAACTATATTTTTGGGGTGAAAGAGGAAAAGATAGCACAGCAAATACCAATGTTTATTTGCTTTCAACAACAGGTCAACCGACAGCAAAAAAACCGCTTCCCTTGCAAATTTCAGCAGATGCCAACGCAAAAACCATAGGCTCAACCTGGACAACATGGGAAAACAATATTCTCTACTCTTCCCATGCTCCTTTGGATGATCCCTGGTTTTGGTTAATGCTGCGCGCCCCGGAAGAGCAAACCATTCGTGTTCAATTAAATCAGCAACCTTACTCAGGTAACAGCAAGATAGAGCTTCGTCTTTGGTCAGCGACATCCAACAAATCTGCGAAGATAGACCATCAAGTCACATTACAAATCAATGGACAAACAATTATTACAGAGAGTTGGCAAGGAGTGGGCGAACACTGGCTCCGTGCAGAAATTGTTGAAGGTGTTTTTAAACTGGGTGAAAACCAAATTACGCTGATCTTGCCCGGAATAGAAAATGTAGCTGAAATTACATACCTCGATGAAATTGTATTTTCCTACCCAATTGAACTGAAAGCTGTCAACGATCACATTTTACTCAACAACGAGGACGACAATACTATTTATCAGCTAAGCGGTTTCTCGTCCCCTGCCGTTTGGATTTATGATATTGATGAAGTATCTGCTTGGAAAACCAATGCCACAAATGGGCAAATATTCTTTCCAGCTTTGCAGGGACACCACTATGCTATTTGGGGTAACCAAGGAGGAGCGGCCCCAGACGAAATCCAGATAGCCTCAGTCAATCCGGTTCTTGTTTATAACAACGATATGCCAGCAAATTATGTTGTAATCGGCGCATCATCAATGCTCACTGCCTATCAACCTGTTGTAGACCTGCGCGCTCAACAAGGCTGGCATACCTGGGTTGTGGACTGGAATAGTCTATGCGATCAATACAATGCCGGCTTTGCTGAACCTCAGGCCATTCAAAAATTTTTACATGTTGGAATTACAAACAAACAAATTGACCCCAACGCTTTAATCGTTTTACTGGGCGATGCAACCTATCAGCCCAATCAGCAGCGCTCAACACGCTCCCTTCTGCCCACTTCTTTTATTGAAACAGCAGCGGGGGGACAATCACCAAGCGATGTGCCAATTGTAGACTTAAACCAAGACGACAAACCCGACTTAGCCATCGGTCGCATTCCTGCCCAAAACCCAGATCAGTTAAAAATATTGGTGCAAAAAATCCTTGCTTATGAAAAAGCCGCCCAACCGACCTCTATTTTGGCAATCGCCGACGGCCAAGAAACCCAATTTCAGGCTTCAGCACAAATCTTTCTAGATAGTGTTCCACAGAACTTCAAAAAGCAACTATATACCCCATCAGCAGGTACACAAGAAGCGGCAACTGTCATTCAGCAAAAATTTCAAGATGACATCGCTCTGATTGCATATTTTGGACACGGCAGCCTTAAGATGTGGGGCAAAGATCGGTTGCTAACCATCAACGATGTCCAAAAACTTTCGAACCAATCCTATCCTGTCCTCTTGCAAATGACCTGTCTGACGGGGTATTTTGTCCATCCAGAAATTTCCTCGATTTCAGAAGAAATGCTTTGGCAACCAAACGGAGGAGCCATTGCGACCATTTCATCAACAGGCTTAACATTTCCTGAAGATCAACACAAGTTTAGTCAGACACTGATTGAAATTTTACTAAGACCCGTTCATCCGACAATTGGAGAAGCGCTATTACATACATGGCAATCCTTACCTGACGAACCCGGTGCAAATGATGTAATGAAAACTTTTTTGCTATTAGGCGATCCTGCGCTTAGAATTTCCACAAGCATCCCTTAATTCGTTTCTATTTCGCCACATTCTCTTGTATAATAAAATGTATGATATCTTGCAAGACAGATGAGGAACGCTGTGCTGCATTGTGATCGTTGTGGTTTCGATAACCCTGCTGGAATGCGCTTTTGTGGCAATTGTGGTGCAAGGTTAGTTAATGCAGCACAAGAATCACCTGTTTTGTCACAAATTATGGGGGAACGCCGTAATGTAACAGTTCTGTTTGCAGATTTATGTGACTATACAGAAATTGCACAGAAATTGGAAGATGAAGTTTTATACCATCTCATCCAAGATTTAATGAGATTGTTGGCCGATGACGTAATTTACTACGAGGGCACTGTTGATAAACTCACGGGCGATGGCATCATGGCTTTATTTGGAGCCCCGATTGCACACGAAAACAATGCTGAGCGGGCTGTTCGTAGTGCACTCAAAATGCAAGCAGATGTAAGGCAAATGAGTAAAAACTTTGCTGATGCAATCGGTTTTGAATTACGCTTACACATTAGCCTAAATTCAGGCTCAGTTATTGTAGGCAGTGTCAGTCCAACTACTGGCTTAGACTACACCGCAATTGGAGATACTGTCAATCTTGCCAGTCGATTACTTTCTGTCGCAGGGCCCGAAACGATTGTTGTTAGCGAATCCGTATATCGTCAAACCAAAGCTTTATTTGAATATAAAGCGTTACCTTCCCAAACGCTTAAGGGGTTCTTACAACCCGTCCAATCCTACCATGTAATGGGGCTAAAATCTCGCCCTGGCTCTGTACGCGGCATCGAAGGTCTCAAAGCACCTATGATTGGTCGCCAAAAAGAATTAGGGCTCTTGTCTCATTTGATTGAACAAATATCGGAACAGAAAAAAGGTGGAGCAGCAATTATCGTTGGACAAGCGGGGATCGGGAAAAGCCGTCTAACAAGCGAATTCAAGGCTTATCTGAATTCGCGGAGAATTCGATGGATTGAGGGACGTAGTCTAACTTATCGAAAATCCGCATCCTATTGGATTTTCCAAGACCTGCTGCGGAATAGCCTGGATAGTACACAAGATGATTTGCCTGAAAAAGTTCTCGCAAAATTATCAAAACGCTGTAAAGAATTGTTGGGGGAGGGCGCGGGTGATAGTCAGCCATACCTTGAATACCTGCTATTTTCAGAAAGCAACGCCTCCTTATCCACGCGCTTTTCTTACCTGGACGCTGGACAACTTCGACAACGCATTTTCTTGGCGGTGCGCGATTTCCTGATCGCCGAATCACAACAAAAGCCTCTGGTTCTCATTTTTGAAGACTTGCACTGGGCTGATAAACCTTCTCTAGAATTATTGACCTTCTTGCTTGATTCTTTGTATCAAACGCCCATCCTGATTTATGCCATTACCCGTCCATACGAAACAGATGAAATGGCAGATTTTGCCAATCGAGCACAAGAAAAACTACCCAACGCATGTCAAATCATCCGTCTATCGGCCCTTGAACGAGAACAAAGCTCACAGCTCTTTCACGCACTTTTGAGCATTCCCGACATCCCACAACCGTTGATTGAAAAAATTATCGAGCGCGCTGCCGGCATTCCATTCTATCTTGAAGAAATTTTGCGCAAGCTCATTGAAGAAAAGATTGTTGAGGATGTCAATGGACATTGGATGCTAACAAGTGGATCTGATATTGAACACTTTGGCGTTCCAGAAACATTGCAGGACTTAATTCTCGACCGTTTTGATCGTTTGAGCGCACTACAGCGGCGCACATTGCAAATTGCATCAGTTATTGGCAATCAATTTGACCTGGATGTGTTAGAAGAAGTAGCACGCCGAATTTTGCCGGACATGATTCAAAGAAACTGCTTGCAAAGCTTACAAGAGCTAAATTTCATTGAGCCTCAAGATATCGGCGGACACAAAAAATATGCGTTTCGACATGTATTGGTATCCGATGCAATTTATAGCACCCTGCTAAAGCGTGACCGTAGTGAATTGCATGGCCATGTCGCCGAAGTGCTTGAAAGCATCTACGCCGATCGGCTCGAAAGTCAATTAGAATTTTTGGCAAGTCATTATTTGCGTAGCAACCATCTAGCAAAAGCCTTACATTACGCCCTGCTTGCCGCACAAAAATCTTCTCAACGATATGCAAATGAGCAAGCCAGGCAGTATTTTGAACAAACCCTGGCTTTGTTTGCACAAACGCCCTATACGGCACAACAATATGTAGATGCCCAGGTTGGACTAGGCGATGTACTCGTTATAATAGGGGAGTATCAGGCTGCTCGAGACCATTATCAAGCTGCATTAGATGTTATTACAACTTCAAGTCAAGAAGATCTATTGTCACGAGCAAGTTCTGTTCAGCGAAAAATAGCAACATCTTTTGAGCGACAGGGTGATTTTGATAAAGCACTTTCTCGCCTCATTCTTGCTCAAGAAGAATTAATTACAAACTCGACCTCCGCTTCGATTGAACAAGCTTACATTTTGCACGATATTGGCTGGATTCATTTTCGACGCGGCAATCTCGTCGAAGCAGAAACATATTTGCTCAAAGCAATGCCCTTTGTTGAAAATACCAACCGATACGATATCCAGGCATCAATTTTCAATCGCTTGGGAGGGGTTTACTTTCGAAAAGGCGACTTGGATCAAGCCGGAGAATATACACGTCGCAGTTTGGAATTGCGAGAACAAATTGGCGATTTACTTGGGGCGGCACGCTCTAGCAACAATCTTGGCTTGATTAGTTATGCTTGTGGTCGCTGGAACGAAGCCTTAGAGAGTCTACAACGCAACCTCATTTTACAAGCTCGCCTTGGTGACAATGAAGAAGTCATCATGTGTCATCGCAATATTGCGGAGTTGCAAATAGATCTAGGAAGCCTTGAAGAAGCGAAAAAACATTGCTTTGAAAGTTTGCGACTTGCTGAACAACTCGGCGCCCAATTTCATATAGCAGCTGCAAATACAACGCTGGGACGCTTACTTATTTCACAAGGCAACTACGCTGAGGCACATCAATTCTTATCCGTTAGCGAGAAAATTTATACTACACTGAATGCAAAAGAACCTTTGCTTGATGTTTATTATCTATATGGTGAAGCGTTACTTGGTTTAGAAAACCTTGAACAAGCAAACTTTCAAACGCAACGCATGATGGAAATCCTTGGTCAATTGGGTACAGGGCCATTGAGCATGTATGAGGCTCGCATTCGGGCTTTGCTCCTTTCTGGAAGAATTGCCATTGCAAAACAAGAATGGTCTGTTGCCCGTACAAATTTGGAAAACGGCTTAGTCATTGCAGAAAACAGCAATAATCGCTACGAAACAGCCCGCTTGCATCGTGAACTTGCTGAGGTCTTAGCAGCAGAAGGGAAAATTGCTGAAGCGCGTGAAATGTTGGATACAGCTGCAAATACTTTTAGAGAGATTGGGGCGTATCCAGATTATAAATTGACCCTCAGTAAAAAAGAAACGTTGGTGTGAGGTTTCACACCAACGTCTTCCCACTAGAAGTGGGCAACCAATAAGCTGCGTAAGGAGAGAACTAGTAGTCCTGCTCCATGCATCCGATAAAGTTGAATGATCCGTTCCAGGTGCTGCCCTGATTTTCGTTTGGCGTCCAATTCACAAAATTGGCAGCAAAAGCAGCATCACCATACGCGCCGGCCCATGTGCCATACCCGCCAGCCCAGGTACCATATCCACCGGCCCAGGTACCATATCCACCGGCCCAGGTACCGTAAGTTCCAGCCCATGTGCCATAGGCTCCGGCCCAGGTACCGTAAGTTCCAGCCCATGTGCCGTAAGCGCCAGCCCATGTGCCATAGGCTCCAGCCCACGTACCGTAGGTTCCAGCCCATGTGCCATAGGCTCCAGCCCACGTACCGTAGGCACCGGCCCACGTGCCATAAGCACCCGCCCAGGTACCATAGGCTGTGTCACGCAGCTTGAAAACGCCGGCCTCTTCGTCGTAATAGCCATATCCCTCATAGTGAACCGTGCCGTCCAGGTCGGCTTGAATATCCATACCAATGTTGGCAACACCATCCGGCCCCTCAAATAACACCGCATCGGGTGCATTGACACGCCCAGCACCTTGCTGGAACATGCTATAGGCCGCATCTGTTGTCTCTGGATCAATCCAAACCAATGACGTAGCCTGTAATCGATATTTGACCTGATCAGGTGTAAGTTCAGGGTTATGCGAGATCATCAGTGCCGCAACAGCCGAAACGACTGCAGTGGCATGAGATGTGCCAGCCATCGAGAAATAGCGCGGCCCAACTCGATTAGCCTGACGAGTACGCCACAAGTAACTTGATCCCATCATACTCGACACCATGTGCGCGCCCGGCGCAACAAGGTCAGGCTTTACAAAGCCATCCAACGTGGGGCCTGCTGCAGAGAAGGGGGTAATATAGTCATCATTCCAATCCAGGGGGGTGTAATTATCTGTAAATGCGCCTACTGTAATCACATATGGATTGTTCCCCGGAACCCCGATGGTCATTGGATCAGGCCCATCATTGCCAGCGGCAACGACAACAACCATGCCGCTTTGCCAAGCCCGCATAACAGCCTGATTGAGCGGGTCAGCCCAATAAGGCGATTCAGGAATACCAACCAACGACAGATTGATAACACGAATGTTGTAGTCCTCTTTATGCTCAATTGCCCATTGGATACCCTGAATAACCGTTTCGTATGAACCGTATCCCGTCTCGTCCAACACGCGGATACCAACCAGGTCCACACCCGGAGCAACGCCATTCCAGCCACCATCCTCGCCAATTTCTGTGTTGGCAATAATGCCGGCAATGTGAGAGCCATGTCCGTTGGGGTCGCGCGGGTTCTTTTTTCCCTGCACAAAGTCTACCCAGGCGATAATGTGGCCGTTATTGCCATTGATATCCTTCCATAATCCGGGGTGCTCACGAGCAATGCCCGTATCAATAATAGCAACCGACACACCTTCACCCGTGATGCCCTGCTGCCACAGATAATCAGCCCCAACAACTTCAGGATAATCAGTGTCAGGTAGATTGGGATTTTTACTCATCAAAGAAGATGCCCCAACCCGAGTGTTTGAATGTATCGAAACCCCCGAATGGGCTGAAAGTGCGCGCACAGCTTGTTCAGTCAGCAAAGCACCAACCCCATGAATAACCGGCAAATCTGAGGTAACAACACCACCCTGAGCTTCAACAAGTTGGCGTGCTTCAGCTGAACTTTGTGCCTGCACAATATAAGAAGCGGATCGAGAATACCCGCCATTCATTGGAACCAAGACGCCAGACATCAATCCGACAATCAAGGTTAGCACAACAAAAGCAACTATTGGTTTTTGGGAGTGGCGAAACATGGCGAACCTCCAGGAAAAGAAAACAAAATAGGCCCGGATTTTGCCAGGCCTAAAAACTCTCTCTCTCTTTCTTCGGCGGCCTGGCAGTCATAGCCTAATGGCTTTAGACCCAGAACTTTGCGTCCCCGGTTTTCACCGGGTTTGCCTTTATCGGTTAATGATAAAGATCAAATGATAGCTCCGAATTGATTATACTGCTTTTCGCTGTTTTTAAACAGTTTGCAATGAATTGTAAGGGGGTTGTAAAGTTAACGACCCTCTTCAAAAATTTCGTAATAACCCCGATCCAGCTCGTCATTTGACAAGTGCGCGTATCGCTGCGTTACAGCAATGTTGCGATGACGAGCCAATTCCTGCGCTAGCTTGAGGTTGCCCGAACCACGCAAAACCCGCGTGACAAAGTAATGTCTTAAGGAGTGTGGAGTGATCGTATGAACAGCTTCGGGGCCCAAAAATTGTCCAACCCGCTCAGCAACAATGTTCCTTCCTGTTGTGGGGGTAATGGCTTTAATCTTTTTGCCGGCGCCCTTATCATGGCGAGCAAAAAGTGGTAACGAGCGTAAAGAACGCCCTGACGCTCCATCCAAACTAGAGCGCTCGCGCAAATATTCTCGTAGCATCTGCATCGAACGTGCAGAAAAACGAACAACATCCTGCCGATTTCCTTTACCAATCACAATGGCAAAGCACTCTTGCCAGTCCACATCTCCGCGCGTCAATTTACAGGCCTCATGAATACGCAACCCTGTATCTGCCAACGTTACAATCAAAGCGCGATCGCGCAGTGCACGCAAACGTTCTTCTGCGGTATTATCACCTACAACATTAATAATATTAATCATATCATTAATCAGCCGCTCAATTGAATCAGCAGGAAACTGAGGCAAGCGCTGCCCAGGGCGGCGAGCACGATCACGAATAATTCGTCGCAACCGGGGTAACTGAATGGTTTCAAGGCCCTCAACGACCAAAAATTCAAAAAAGCCCGTAACGGCTGTCAGATACAATCTTTCTGAGGACGCTGCATACTCTGGCTCACCTGCATGTAGATCGGCAATGAACCAGGAAACAGCCGCTTCATTCAACGCGGTGGGGGAGAGCTGACTCGGATTTACGCCGTGCTTCTGTAATGTTAGACAAAAAGCATTCAGCGCATTTCGATACGTACGGGCGGTGTGTTCACTGCGGGCACCTTGAACACTGCGCAGATAGGAATCAATAGTTTCAGAAATCGTTTGGGGGAGGGGCATTTTTTTGTTTTCTCCTTTGCTTTCGATAATGATACTTATCGAAAGCAAAAATATTATACCACAATCCCCCAGGGGTTACAATCCTTTTGCTTATAAAGCTATTTCGTTTTACGTGTATTGCCCAATAAACAACCTTTGGTTCCTGTCGCAAAACCCCAAAAGTGGATGGAAAACCACACCGCCAACATCCCTCCCCCATCTCCAAAAAATGATACAATTCAAACGAGGTCATACCATGGAAATTGCTCCCAACGTTCACAGGCTCACCGGGTTTATCGCCAACCAATACCTGATTATTTCAAACAACGAACTAACGCTCATTGATGCCGGCCTGCCTGGTAACCATAAGCGGATCTTAGCGTATATTGGCAAAATCGGTTTTGAACCGACATTGTTGAAACGTATTTTGCTAACTCACGCCGATGGCGATCACAGCGCCGCAGTGGGTGATCTAAAAACAGCTACACAAGCAACTGTCTATGCCAGTCAGGCAGAAGCACAAGCAATCCGGGCTGGAATCTCATCGCGCCCGCTGAAACCACGTGGCTTGCAAAAACCTTTGTATGCCCTCAGCAAACGAATTATTCCTACTTTGCCCAATCCGGTTGATGAAATTCTCGTCCCCAATCAAGTCTTACCGATATTAGAGGGGCTGAAAGTTCTCGACACCGCCGGTCATACACCCGGTCATCTTTCTTTTTACTTGCCTGACAATGGCATTTTGTTCGCTGGCGACTCGATTTGGAACAGTCGCAGCGGCCCAACTGCTTATACAACCACAGCAAACACGTGGAACACCGAATTGGCAAAAGCATCTTTTGAAAAGCAAATGGCGCTCAAGCCTAAAATGATTGCTGCTGGACATTTTTGCTCTGTTGGAGAATACACATGAGTGAATTCCCATCCCCCATTCAACACCAAATCACCTTCCTGTACACTGCCAACCTTGCTCAGTCTGCAAATTTCTACGAAAACATCTTAGGATTACCGCTTGTTCTTGACCAGAAAACTTGTCGAATTTATCGCACAACGGACAGTTCAGCGATCGGTTTTTGTCAAAAAGATGGTTTTTTGCCGGAACCCAATCAACTGATCCTCACCCTTGTCACTCAAAACGTAGATGATTGGTACCAAAAGCTATGCGCCAAAGGTGTTCAGTTTGATACTCCTCCTCAAGAAAATCCACAATATCACATTTATCATTGTTTTTTGCGTGATCCCAATGGATATCGGATTGAAATTCAACGGTTCTTGCACCCCTTTTAAACTATGACCATCTACCAATTACAATACGGAAAAACCCTTCAACTCCTTGAGCTCCCCGAAAGTTTTCAAGCCGATTGGATCGAACCCCCTTCTGTTTCTGGTTATGAAAACCCATTTCCCCTAATCGAAACAGCTTTGGACTCTCCCCTAAACTCTTGCCGGCTAGAAGATATGTTATCAGGGGTAAAAACGGTAGCAATTGCTATCAATGACAAAACCCGCCCAGTGCCCCATCAACATATCCTTCCCCCTTTGTTAAACCGTCTACGCTCAATCCCATCTTCTAACATCCAATTCTGGATTGCGACCGGCACGCATTTACCAATGTCACCAGAAGAATTTCCCCTTGTCTTACCCCCCCACATCATCGAGACATACCCGGTTTTTTCGCATAACATTGATGATCAAAACAATTTTGTTTATCTCGGCGAAACACAGCGCGGCACCCCTATTTGGGTTAATCGCGCTTTTTATCAAGCCGATCTGAAAATTGTCATTGGCAATATCGAGCCTCATCATTTTGCTGGCTTTTCAGGCGGATATAAAACAGCAGCGATTGGCCTAACCGGTCGCGCAACCATCAATCACAATCATGCCATGTTGCTAGATCCCAATGCTCGGGTTGGAGAATTTGACAAAAACCCCTTACGTCAAGATATTGAAGAAATTGGCCAGCGCATTAAAGTAAACTTTGCGCTCAATGTCTTGCTAAATGGCAAGAAACAGATTGTCCGCGCATTTTCAGGCACGCCTGATGCTGTGTTACAGGCCGGCATTCCAGTTTCGCGCTCGATCAGCGAAACCCCTGTACGTCATCGTTACGATCTTGTAATAGCCTCTTGTGGCGGTCATCCCAAAGATATTAACCTGTACCAGGCCCAAAAAGCACTGACCCACGCATCCATGCTAACACGCGATGATGGTGTTGTTATTCTCATCGCAGCCTGTCCAGAAGGCAGCGGTAGCATGGCCTATCAACAGTTTATGGAACAAATCGTTTCCTTTGATCAGGTGTTCTTAAAGTTTAAAGAACAAGGTTTCCTTGTGGGACCTCATAAAGCTTTACAAATCGCGCGCGACGCTCAGCGAATTCGCATCATTCTCGTTTCAGAAATGCCATCAGAGCTTGTAAGAAAACTACTGCTAACACCAGCATCCACATTACAAACCGCATTTGAACAAGCCTGTCAATGGCTTCCCGAATCACCCACCATAGCTTTCTTACCTCGCGCCACCAACACGATCCCTTCTTTTGAGTGAACAAATCTTATGTTGCAAAATCCGCATCTTGAAGGCAAAACATTTTATTGGAAAAACGGAGAGACCGGCATTGTTTTATTCCATGGCCTTACAGCCACAACTGCTGAAGTTCGTCCATTAGCGCAGTTTCTATTTGACCAAGGATACAGCGTTTTCTGCCCTCTGCTTCCTGGCCACCTTACAACACCTGCCGACCTCAACCGACGCACATGGCATGAATGGGTTGAAGCCGGTGAAAAATCCTATCAGCAAATAAGCAATGATTGCAAGCATGTTTTCCTGGCCGGCACATCAATGGGTGGACTTGTAGCCCTTGAGCTTGCACGAAAGCACCCCGAAGCTCGTGGCATATTACTCTACGCCCCTGCCATTCGAATTCCTCGTATGTTTATAGCAGCATTGTTATGGCCATTTGTTCCCTATCTCAAGAAAAAACCCGGACCTCGCCCAATGCCATGGCAAGGATATACTGTTCGTTCTGTACGGGCAGTGAATCAATTGCGCCTATTTCAAAAGCATATTTGGCGTCACCTGTCAGAAATTCATCAGCCCACTCTAATCATGCAGGGTGAACTTGATCAAACTATAGATCCCCAAGGCGCCAACTTACTTTATCAGGAGCTCCCATCCACCGCAAAAGAGCTGATCTGGCTAGACGACTCGACCCATTGCATCATTCTAGATCGTCAATTGGATGTCATTTGCCAGAAGACAGCGCAATTCATTCAATCTATTCTCGAAGAGGAAAATGCCCCATGAAACGTCTTTTAAATTGGTGGGATTATCTTACCATCAACATCTATTGGTTTGGGCTAACCAGCATTTCTCAAACGATGACACCATTAGTTGTCCCATTATTGGTACAGCAATTTGTCGGCGAAGAACTGAAGGGTACCTATTATGGTAATTTGCGCCTCTGGCAACTGATGACTGCTTTGCTGGTTCAAGCACTAATGGGCATGATTTCTGATCATAGCAGCCTGAAATGGGGACGTCGCCGGCCATTTGTTGCCATTGGCACCTTGGGTGATATTGTGGTTATCTTTCTGATTGGGCTTTCAATTGGCATGGAAGGACTAAGCGGCTATTGGTTTTTATTTAGCATGATCCTATTGCTTATGTTCTTCTCAAACATTGCTCATTCTGCTCAACAAGGCCTCATCCCTGATTTGGTTCCATTGGATAAGCGTGGCCGATTCTCTTCCATCAAAGCCATTTTTGAAATCCCCCTACCAGTCATTCTGGTTGGTTTAACCATTGGTCGCATGGTCAAAAACGGCAACATCTGGGGTGGATTATTTACCCTGATAGCAATTCTAGTCGTAACTGCAGGGATTACTATGTTTGTGCGCGAGGAACGCCCCTCAAAACCCTCACAGCCGCTGAATTTGCAACCTTTTTTGCGCCTTTTGCTGATGACCGCAGCTTTTACAACCATAATCTTAGCAACTGGGCAAATCGTTCGCTGGGTCAGTCGAGTCGCTGCTAACCTACCCGATCAATCATATCTTTTCTTGACAAGCGCCGCTGGTTTTTTGGGAATGGCAGTAGCAATTTTTCTGGGCGTTTATTTCAGCATTTACCTTAGCCTGGGCAGTGAGCAAGTCAAAAACCGCTCTTTCACTTGGTGGGTCATCAACCGCTTAGCCTTTCTGGTTGGAGCAACAAATTTAATTAGTTTTACCTTATATTTCTTACAAGCACGCCTGGGCTATCGCCAACAAGAAGCAGCTGGACCAGCGGCCAATCTTACCATCTTTCTAGGCGCTTTCATTTTTCTGGCTGCCATTCCGAGCGGATGGCTCAGCGATCGTTTTGGTCGCAAAATCATTGTCGCCATCAGTGGTGTCTTAGCAGCCACCGGAACAGCCATTGTCACACTGATTCCCAATCTCACCGTGATTTATATCGGCTCTTGCATCATCGGTGCCGCCGCGGGCTTGTTTTACACAGCCAATTGGGCCCTCGGCACAGAAATTGTTCCACGAGAACAAGCCGGCAGATTTTTGGGAATCTCCAACCTCGCTGGAGCTGGAGCCGGTGCGGTTGGTGCCTACATCGGCGGGCCACTGGCAGATAGCATCACTGCTCACATTGTTGCACCGGCAGGAATTGGGTATATTGTCTTGTTTGCAATCTACGGGCTGCTTTTCCTGCTCTCAACATTCGCCTTATTCGGCGTTCGTTTGCATAAATCAGCCTAAAACTTTTGTTTTAGCGTTATAATTGAAGGAAAGCTTTACAAGGAGAAAAAATGGCCGAAAAAGTCTTAACTGCTGGAAAAACCACCATCGCCCCCGATGTTCTGCTAACCATAGCCCGCTTAACTGCACTTAGCACCCCAGGCGTAAGCAGGCTAGCAGTCATCCCCGGAGATGTCAATCGCCTGTTTCGCAAAACTCTGCAAGATGGTGTCAAAATTGTTGTAGAAAACAACACAGTATATGCTGATTTATATGTTATCCTAGACAGCAACGTCAACATTCGTGAAGTGAGTCGTTCCATTCAGTTGCAAGTAGCGCGCGCAATCTCAGAAATTGTTGGTATGGAAGTTGGCCGCATCAATGTTCACGTTGAAGACATAGATTATTCGGAGCCAGCGTAAACCTATATGATCAAACCGCGCACCAAGGCTCGTTTCATTGCCTTGCAAGCTCTTTATGAATACGACTTGTCTGGTCATGCTCCAGGTCAAATTTTGCAAGATCGTTTAGAGGAAGAAACGCTCTCAAGCGTTTTGGTGCAATTTGCCCGCGATATCGTCACAGGTATTATCCCCATTGTGTCGGAAATAGATGACCTCATTAGTCAGCACGCCCCAGAATGGCCATTAGATCAAGTAGCTGTGATTGACCGCAACATTATTCGGATTGCCTTGTGGGAATTTGCTATTGCAAATTGCACTCCTGTCAAAGTGGCGATCAATGAAGCAATTGAGCTTGCCAAACTATTTGGCTCTGAGAGCACACCGCGTTTTGTAAATGGCGTTTTGGGGAGTTTGGCCACTCGGCAAAACGAAATTCGGCAACGTTTTCACGGCTCCGTTGTAAAAAACAACTCGACTGAAAACACTGTGCAACCTTAAGTTAAACTTCTTGCTTTTTATCATAATCATAAGGAGAACAGCCAGGCCATGTTGCATTTTTATGCTCGCTCGTTATCCTTGATTCTCTTGATAACCTGCTGTGCGATGATGGTTACTGGTTGTGAAACAATCCCCCCTGCTCTCTCAGGGAACATTGAAACAATAGCAATACCCAACACCTATGCCGAAGCACATTTTGAAGCATGGCTGAATCAGCCTCTTCCGGCACAAAGCAATTTATTTTTAGAAATAATAGACGATGTAAGCGGGTGGTCAATCCTCAACGCCATGCGCTATCCAATGCAGATTGATCCATCTTCCCCTCTCCATTATCAACTGAATTACCCCGTCCCTGTTGGCTCATTGATCAAATATCGCTACGTCTATAGCCAACCTGATGGCATCATTCATACCGAAAACGTATTGGGAAAATCACCAATTCGATATCGAACTGCCTTTGTCCCCAACACACTGACCATTTCAGACACAATTTTTGGTTGGATAGACGCCCCCTATCAAGGACAACGCGGCACGCTTGCCGGCCAAGTCACCTCAGATTCAGGAGCTGTTGGCAATTTACTTGTCACAGCCGCTGGTCTGAGCACACAAACCGCTGCTGACGGAAGCTTTTTCTTGACCAACATTCCTGTAGGTGAACAGAACCTGGTTGTCTATTCACCCGATGGTGTCTATCGTCCATTCCAACAGCGTGCCATCATTGCCGCCAACGCCATAACGCCTGCCCAAATTTCGATCAAAGCACAACCGTTGGTCAAGGTCACCTTTCGCGTCACCGGCCCCTCAACCACCGCTGGACTTCCCGTTCGCATAATAAGCAACCTGGAAGGCATGGGCAACACATTTGCAGACATTGGCAACGGCTTCAGCGGCGTCGCTTCTCGCGCACCCTTGATGGTTTATCAGCCAGACGGAAGTTATTCGATAACATTGGCTCTTCCAGCCGGGCTTGATTTTCGATACAAATACAGCCTGGGTGATGGTATCTGGAACTCAGAACACACAGCAGAGGGCATGTCGAAAACCAGACAAATCATCATCCCCGCAGAGGGTGGTTTTGTGCAAGATAATATTGAAGCTTGGGGCGCTCCCACAAATCAGTCAATAAAATTCTTTGTGCAAACGCCGCCTGAAACGCCAACATCTGACATCATATCTATACAATTCAACGCCTTTGGGTGGTCTCCTCCTATTCCTATGTGGAAGACAAATGAAAACACCTGGTATTATCTCTTGTATAGCCCATGGCAGAACACATCTGTCATACACTATCGTTATTGCCGCAATGACCAATGCGGCATTGCCGATGATTTAGAAACATCGGGAATAATTGCTACCCATCGCTCTGTGCAACCAGGAATCTTTGAGTACCACGATATCATTACTGCTTGGGTAGGACTTCCTAAAGAAAAAACCCCCACTTCTCTTTCTGCAGGTGAAATACATCCAAGGAGCGATGCATTCATTGCTGGTATTGAGTATCAGCAAACATATTCCTCTCTTTGGTTTCCTTACCAAACCTTAGCCTTGCAAAACATTCGCGATCTAAACGCAAACTGGGTAATCATCCCGTCTCCATGGCAATATACGAGTCTCACCCCACTCTCTCTTGAACCAGTCATGGGCTACACTCCTTCACAACATGAAATGAACCGCATCGTTCAAGAAGCCAATGCAAGGAAGCTAAATATAGCGATATACCCAACTTCTCTACCCGCTATCCAAACCAACACGTTTTGGAAAAACGTCCCCATCAATCAGGATTGGTTAACCAGCTGGCAAACCGCATATCGCCGCATGATCCTTTCTCACGCAAAATTTGCCGCTCAAAATGGCATCGGCCTTTTGATCGTTGGCGAGCCCTATCTAAATTTGCCTGATTCTCCCATTCTCAACGATCCAATATATTGGGAACAACTCATTAATGAAATTCGCAGTTCTTATACAGGGAAAATAGCCCTGGCTCTTCCCATCACCGAACAAGGCTTACCGTTACCCTCTTGGAGCAATCAAGTTGATATGCTTTACATTCTATGGTCTTTGCCGCTTGGATACAGTGCAACAGAAATGCAATCTCAGGCCACACAAATCATTAACTCGTGGCTGATGCCCGCATATCAAAACAGTGGCAAACCCATTATCATCGCCGTAACATATCCTTCATTCAATGGAGCGGTTGCCCAAGGCTGCGTTCCAATCGAAATGAACTGTTATCCATTTGAAATTCTTGACCAGCCTGCTTCAGACAGTGCCGAACTGCAAACAGATATGCAAGAACAGCTTGATGCGTACTCTGCTGTTTTGAATTCATTACAGCCTTATGATTGGATTCAAGGATTTGTATCACGAGGCTACTACCCGCCTGCACAAATACAAGATAAAAGCGCCTCTATTCATGGAAAGCCCACTGCCGACGCACTATGGTATTGGTATGCTCGCTTACTAGCTCAATATAATCCATAACAACAGGAGAAACACGAAATGCAACATATTGGAACCGCCAGCAAAATCGGGGTTGAATCCCAAGGCCTGCTCAATGCAAAAACTGTATACTGGAATCTCCCACCTGCCGCGTTGATTGAGCAAAGTATTCTGCGCGGTGAAAGTACACTATCAGCAGACGGAGCCCTCATCGTCCATACAGGGCAACATACTGGTCGTTCGCCCAATGACAAATTTGTTGCACGTATTGCAAATTCTCCAGAAGAGTCAGAAATTTGGTGGGGAAAAATAAATCAGCCCATCAGCGAAGACAATTTTGAACGAATTTACCACAAAATGCTTGCTTACCTTCAAGGCCGGGATATCTTTGTGCAAGATATGCTAGCTGGTGCACATCCAGATTATACACTTCCGATCCGCATCATTTCAGAAGTAGCTTGGGCAAGCCTATTTTGCCACGATTTATTCATCCGCATTCCAGCTGAAAAACAAAAAGAACACAATCCACAATTTACCGTTATTCATTGCCCCAACATGATTGCAGATCCAGCGACCGACGGCACAGCAACTGGAACTTTCATTCTGGTTAACTTCTCAAAAAATCTGGTGCTTATTGGTGGCAGTGCATATGCCGGTGAAATCAAAAAATCCATTTTTACCGTCATGAATTACCTGCTCCCTCGAAAGGGCGTCCTTTCCATGCACTGCTCTGCCAACGTTGGTGCAAGAGGCGATGTGGCCCTGTTTTTTGGCCTTTCTGGCACTGGCAAAACGACTCTATCTTCTGACCCAGATCGCTATCTAATTGGCGACGACGAACACGGTTGGTCAGAAGAAGGTGTTTTTAATTTTGAGGGCGGTTGCTATGCAAAAACAATTCGCCTAAGCCAGCAACTTGAGCCCATCATTTGGTCAGCCACACATCGTTTTGGCTCTGTTTTGGAAAATGTGGTGTTTGATCCAACAACGCGTCAGATTGATTTCGACGATGAAAGCCTGACAGAAAACACGCGCGGTGCCTATCCGCTAGATTTTATCCCCAACCGCGTTGAAAAAGGCTATGCCGGTCACCCCGAAAACATCTTCTTTCTCACCGCAGATGCATTTGGCGTTCTCCCGCCCATTTCGCGCCTCACATCAGAACAAGCCATGTACTATTTTTTGTCTGGCTACACTTCTAAATTGGCCGGCACTGAACGTGGATTGGGCACGGAACCACAGGCAACTTTCTCAACCTGCTTTGGAGCACCTTTTCTGCCACTGCATCCCCATCGTTACGCTGACCTGCTCGGCAAAAAACTTAGTCAACATAACGCTCAGGTTTGGTTGGTTAACACTGGATGGACGGGCGGAGCATATGGCACGGGCAAACGTATCCGCCTACCCTATACCCGAGCCATGATTAAAGCAGCCCTGTTGCATCAGCTGGACAACGTCCCCATGCATCAAGAGCCATTCTTTGGCTTTTGGATTCCAGAATCCTGCCCTGATGTACCTTCTGAAGTTCTCAACCCGCAAAATACCTGGAGTGATCGAGAAGCTTATGCTGTTCAGGCAAAAGCATTGATTGAGCGGTTCCAGAAAAACTTTGCGCAATTTGCTGATGCAGTAGATTCCCGCATCCTAAATGCCGGACCGCATCTCTAGATCAAATCAACTTACAACGTTGGGGCGACTTATTCTTCTAGTCGCCCCAACTTTTTGTCTAACGATACATATAAACCAAAATCACTGCCGCCACAAGCAAAAACGGCGCATAAGGGATAGGCACAAACGCCTTGTAAGACCGCGACACAAGCCGTCCAACGATGTAAAACGCACTTAAGACCCCCGCTAAAATTACAGCAAAAAGCAGGCTTATACCAATTTTGGGCCATCCCAAAAGCAGCCCAAGCACACCGCTTAAATTTACATCTCCAAAACCCAATGCATCTTCTTCAATCACTTCTCCACGCAAGCGCGACATCAATTTATTAAAAACAATCCCCATCAAATACAAAGCAAACATAATCCCATACCCCGCCACTCCGCCAATCAACGTATTGCGCAATCCATTCCACATCAATCCAATTGGAAATGCAATCAACACCCCCGCAAAACTGACAGAATGCAAAATCAGGCGATGTTCAATGTCAATAATAGCAACCAACCCAAAATAAGTAAACAACCCAACCGAAACCCAAAAACCGAGTTTAACTGGTGGATAAAACCACATCACAATTAACGAAAGAACGCAAAGCAAAAAAACTACCCAAACACGGCGCTTGCGCTTTGCACCACAAATTTCACAATCTCTAAGCAAAAAATAAGTTTTCCATGACATCGGATGCTTACAGGAAAGACAAACTGGTGACGAGATCTTGCGAGTATACGGCAATACATCTGCCAAATAATTAAGCCCCCACCCAATTGCTACCCCAAGCACCGACAATCCAATAACAACCAAAGCCGTCATAAAAAACTCCTTATATAAAAAGAATAGTTAATCTTACTACAAATTTGACCGCCAAGCTAGAACAATTGTTATAATTCGAATATGTCTAAATCTAATTTGCATCTGGAACAGCTTCTTTCAATTTGGCAACGCGACCTGGAAATCGCCCCAAACATTGTCACATGGTCCAAAAAACCACAGCGCCTTGCCAGGTATACAGAGCTGCCTACAGATCTTCACCCCAAACTGTCCCAAGCACTACATAACATACGTATTTCCTCGCTCTATGAACACCAAGCACAAACTTTAGCGCTTGTTCGGCAAGGCCAAAATGTAGTCATTTCTACCAGCACGGCGAGCGGCAAAAGCCTGGCTTACAACCTTCCCATCCTAGACGCCCTCTTTCAAGACCCGGAAACATGTGCGTTATATCTGTTTCCAACCAAAGCACTAACGTATGACCAACATCAAAACATCAAAACCATCCTGACCGAGTCTTCCTTAGCCCCAAGCTGTGTAGTTTATGATGGCGACACGCCTCTCAGCGCACGCCCCGCATATCGAAAAAAAGCCCATTTACTTCTGACCAACCCCGATATGCTTCACGCCGCGATCCTGCCCAGTCACACACAATGGGCGCGTTTTTTTCAAAACCTTCGTTTTATCGTTTTAGATGAAATCCATGCTTATCGTGGCGTATTCGGCTCGCACGTAGCCAACATCATTCGCCGTTTAAAACGCATTGCAAATTTCTATAATGCTTACCCTCAGTTTATTATGACTTCAGCTACCATCGCCAACCCCCAGGAATTGGCTGAAGCTCTCTGCGAGATGCCTGTCACATTAATTGACAAAGATAGTTCACCACACGGAGAACAACATTTTCTAATCTACAATCCCCCAATCACCCATCCCGATCTTGGCATTCGACGTAGCGCAATGGCAGAAGGTATAGCCCTTGCAAAAGACCTTTTGCGCCATAACATTCAAAGCATTTTGTTTACTCGTTCTCGACGCTCTGTTGAAACCAGCCTCATTGAGCTGCGTGCCAATGCACCCGATTACAAAAAAGCTTTACGCGGCTATCGCAGCGGTTACCTTGCATCAGATCGCAGAGAAATTGAATCCGGATTGCGTGACAACACAGTGAAACTCGTTGTTTCTACAAATGCCCTTCAATTGGGAGTAGACATTGGCCAGCTTGAAGCCGCCATTATTGTTGGCTATCCTGGCAGCATCGCTGCATTACACCAACAAGCCGGGCGCGCAGGCCGGCGTGCCAACACCTCCCTTGCATTGTTTATTGCTTCTTCAGATCCGCTTGATCAATTTCTTGTTCGCAACCCCGATTATTTACAAACACACTC
>ENA-UOYA01000881-UOYA01000881.1-activated-sludge-metagenome-genome-assembly--contig:-NODE-881-length-35390-cov-5.417150_pt1 | contig 35390 bp, 31 predicted proteins | sample MGYA00238163_ERZ764804 | MGnify/ENA primary metagenome ERZ764804 (study PRJEB28919, sample SAMN05720223) | activated sludge metagenome | isolation source: Anaerobic digester | place: Hong Kong...
TATGAGTAAAGTTGCCGTCAAGCTTAAGGACGGTTATCGGCAGGAGCGGAATTGCATTGAACGAAGAGTATCCGCGGCCGAAGTTATCCAGCGCGAGCTTTACGCCCATCGCATTGAGTTTCTCAATGGCAGACTTGATATCGGGTAGCTCGGTGAACAGGCTCTCTTCAGGAATATCAAGAATGATGTTCATCAGCCTGCAGCCGCTGTTTGATACGGAATTCGAAAAGGACTGGATAAAGTCCTCGGCTTTGAGCTGGTTGGTCGATATATTGAGTGACATTGTAATATTCGGGTTCAGGGCATTGAAATGCGCAAGAGCCTTGAGTCCGCGGTCGATGGAGAATCCTCCGATTCGGCGTATGTATCCGCTGTTCTCAGCAGCTGCGATAAATACCGGCGGAGGAATAATCCGGCCTTCGTGTCGGAATCTCATAAAAGCTTCAAAACCGAGCAGATTTCTGTCTCTCGTGAAACACGGCTGGAATGTCATATAGATATCGCCGTTCGTCATGGCGCACTCAAATATTGATGCGATCTCATCACGCGTCTTGCCGTCAAAAATGGCAGAGGCTTCAGCTAACTCTTCAATACCCGCAGCATAAGGCGTCATTGAAACTTTACCGATAACTCCGGAAGCGTCTCCGTAGACGGCGGTCATCGCTTCTTCTGCCTTTGCGATCAATTCGCCCGCAATTCTTCCGTCGGACGGATATGAGGAAACGCCGCATGAAATATTGATGACGATTGAATCCCTGCCGGTCTCGAATGCTTTCTTACCGGCCCGGGCAAGCCGCCCGGCATATGCGTCAATCTCACTGACCGGAAGCTTACGGCGCGTCAGAACAATAAACTCAGCATTTACAAGTCTTGCCACCATGTCCTTCGGATCCGCCGCTTCACGGATGCGGTGTGCCATATTCTGAATAAAAAGATCCATCTTCTTGTGCCCGATCTCGCGGCTCAGGATCTCTGAACTGTCAAGGGCAACATAAATGATTGAGAAGGGGTTGCCTGTAACAACAGGTGAGTGTGATGTCTGCATGGATGCGATGTCGTCGGCAATGATTCTGTCAATCCTGTCTGTAATCATCTCGCGGCCGGGCAGCGTGGTAAGAGGGTCAATTGAGCTGGTCAGATTCTCACCGATAGCCTCGCTCATTCCTTCGCTGCGACCGAGTTCTTCGTGGTTAACGATGAGACTCGTGCGCGAAAACATCTCGTCTTCAAGTTCCTTGCTGATTCTTGCATTGCGTTCAGCCTGCCTGCTCTTCTTGATTGAATAAATCTGCTTTGCCATACGAACGATGTAATACTGAACTACAAGATTAATCAGCATTATTGCGAACGACATTACGAGCAGCACACCTGTTGAAGTGTCACCAATAACAGTATATTCGTAGATGTAGACCATGAACTGTATGAAGTTGAGCGCAAAAGACGCGTAGAAGCCGAATTTGTCGAGGCCGATGTTGATGAGAAATGACAGAACCATCAGCGAAATGCCGATAATATAACAGGTGACGGGATCACCGGAAAGAAGCTGCATTGCAAGGAGAGAAAGAAACAGCAGCGCTGACAAAAAAAGTGTCAGAACATATCCGACGCCGCTTTTAAAGAAAATTCTGTCATTACTGTTGTCCATAGGCTATATTATGACTTGTTTTTATCAGATTTGTATTAATACAATGTTAATTTTACAAATCAGTGTCCGGAAGAGCACAGGTGCCGTTTATGTCTGACATCCGGCAAGGTCGCGGACGACGTAACCTGCCATTACGAGACCGCACACCGATGGTACAAAAGCGGCGGATCCCGGAGCCGGTCTTGCCTCCCGGCACTGAAACTCAGGCGGTCTGCCGCATGTCTTCGCAATCTCGGGAGACCAGCATACATTGACATGGTTTATCCCGCGGGAACGAAGCTCATGGCGCATAACTTTTGCGAGCGGGCAGTAGCTTGTTTTCGAAATATCGGATACTCTGAACAGCGAGGGGTCGAGCTTGTTGCCGGCACCCATTGCGCTTATGACCGGAGTGCCGCATGATACCGCGCGCTCAATTATATCAAGCTTCGCGGATACGGTGTCGATGCAGTCTATGATGTAGTCGTATCCGCAGAAATCAAAATCCGGAGAAGATTCCGGAAGATAGAATACCTCACGTGTTTCCACACGGGCCACCGGATTGATATCCGCAATGATATCTCTCATAACATGAGTTTTGTACTTCCCGATTGTTGACAGGAAAGCGACTGCCTGACGGTTGATGTTGGACTCCTGAATCCTGTCGCTGTCCACAAGACAAAGACGCCCGACTCCTGAGCGCGCCAGAGCTTCAGTCAGGTGTCCTCCGACGCCTCCGATGCCGAAAATCAGCACCGAAGACTCCCTGAGACGCGCCATTGCATCCGCGCCGAGGAGAAGTTCAGTTCTTGCAAATATTTCATTCATGCGGTTATTTTACAACAAATATCGGTTGGGGCATAATTTATGCAACAAAGTCAACGCGTCGGCTGTAACAATAGTATCGGCGTGTCTTGAGGAGGTAATATGGAAGGAGCGCTCGGAGGCCTTTTGTGGCGGATACTTTTCGCCGTGACGGATGAAGCAGATGAACAGAGTTACAGTGCCGCAATTTCCGACCGTGAGCAGCTTGCATCGGATGCTGTTGATGAGTGCGGAAATTCCATTCTTAGGCTTGCGTACTCGTATCTTCACAACATGCAGGACGCCGAAGACATTTTGCAGGAGACACTGATTAAGCTTGTGACGGTTGCGCCGTCTTTTATAAGTCCGGCGCACCGCAAGGCCTGGCTTATGAAGGTCGCGTCGAATCTGTCGAAAAACAGGATTGATTACAACCGCCTTCGCATCAGCGATGAGCTTGATGAGAATATTCCCGCAGCCGGGACAAACGAGGATCTGTCGTTTGTCTGGGAGGCCGTCAGGAGTCTGCCGGTTAAGCAGCGCGAGGTTATTCACCTGTTCTATCAGGAGGGGTATTCCACTTCTGAGATAAGCAGTATTACGGGCCGCCGGGAATCCACCGTAAGGTCAGACCTTAAGCGCGGAAGAGACAGACTCAGGGATATGTTGAAGGAGGCGGATGATTTTGAATAAGTACAACGAATATATGAGTCATATAAAAGTTGACGGGGATATGCGCGAGCGGCTGATGAGAGGCGTGAGGAATGCAAAGTCATCGGATCGTGTGCCGGGGATGACGGCGGCAACGCATCCGTTACGCATCACGGCTACAGCCGCTGCCGCAATCATAGTGCTGGTCGGAGCAGTCGCAATATACGCCGGGGTCAGCAGAAAATCCGGCGGCAGAGCCATGTCTGAGGCGGAAGTCTTCAATGCTTTGCCGGCTGACTCAGGCGCAGACGGCATGACGGCAGAAGAAACAACCGTCGCGGCAATATGCGGCGAAGAAGATTTCGACAGTGATGCCGCAGAAGCAGAATATGCGGCCGCCGGGACTGCGGCAGAGGATGAAGATGTTTCACAGTCGTCATCTCCGGGTCTGTCATTTGACTATGAAGAGCAAAGCAGCAGTACAGACAAGGACGGAACCGCACGGTATGTTTTTACTGATTCCGCCGGCAACTTTCTTGATGTCTATGCTTCCGACAAGAGCATAACAGACCGTTATATTACAGCTGATGAAATGAACGGTTTGGGAAAAAGCGATTGTACCAGTGAGGGCGGAGTCTCGTTTTGCATGTTCGCAAAGGGCGATGATATCCCGGAAGGCACCTGTAATTGTGCCTTCTGGGAAAAAGACGGCCGATACTATTACGCAGAGGTATCAGTACCGGTTGATGAAGCATCATGGGGTGTTATTGTTGATGAAGAGTTCGGGTAATAATGTGCTATAATTTAGCTCGAATTATAAGGAAAGAAGGACTTCATATGAGTAATTCAAAAGATAAGACGTCAGCTGTGCTGCCGGCGGGAAAGTTCTTTAAATCTGTCGGCAGAGCCTCAATCAAGCCTGTCAGCGGCCTCGCGGAAGAGGCAGGATATTACAACCGTATTGAGAATGCCGCGATACTCGCGGGAATTGTAGCGGTGATTCTTGCCATATTAGGCACAACGGTCAGCTCTGTTGTATCTTCAACATACGTAAATATTGATTTCCCGAATGTTATGAAGTGGTTCCTGATAGATCTCTGTGAGTACGCGCTTTATACATTCGGAATGGCAGGCGCCTATTTCGTTGCAGGAAGGCTTACGGGAAAGAATCCGAACTATCCGATTCTTCTTGCAATCAGCTCACTGGCGATTGCCGGAGGTTTCTTTGTCAGAGACGTAATCGGACCTCTGGCGGTAAATCTCAATTATAAACTGGGTATTGGCATTGAGTACGCAGGATTGATTTACGCGGTGCTCGCGCTGTATGAAGGCGTCAACGCAGTTATGGACTTCAAAGAGAACCGCAGGATATATGTTCACATTGCGGTTATCGGACTGGTTCTGATTATCGGTACATTACTGTAACTTACAGATTCTGATTTTCGAACCGGAACTGTTACAGCGGTACGGTTTGAACGGGCTACGGATTATTGCCCCTTCTCCTGTTGAGGGAGGAGGGGCTTTGTTTGCGCTATACATCTGACATTACATACATTTTACAATCTCCGGATAATGGATTTGATTCTCATTTTATAGAATTGCATCAGATAGAACCTGAGGAAACGATCAGGCTCTCAAACGGAAGGAGAATGTATATGAAGAAAATGAGTAAAATGGCAGAAAACGGAATTGCGCTTGCAATGGCGCTTTGCATGGCGGCGTCCTTTGCCGGGTGTTCTTCGGCAGGCGCGAACGGCACAAGCGTATCGGGCAGCACGACCGCAGCAGGCGATACAGGCAATGCAGGAAGCACCGACGCGGCGTCACTGGAAGGTTCCGTGTCCACCAATGGTTCGACTTCAATGGAGAGCGTCATCGGAATTCTGTCGGAACAGTTTATGAATGACAACCCGGGTGTAACGGTAACCTATGATGCAACCGGTTCAGGAACGGGAATCGAATCGGTCAGCAACGGAACCTGCGATATAGGACTTGCTTCAAGAAATCTAAAAGCAGAGGAGACCGGTCTGACAGCGACGACGCTTGCTCTTGACGGAATTGCGATTATCGTAAACGGCGACAGTACCTTAGAAGACCTCAGCCTGGATGATATCGCGGCAATATATACAGGCAAGATTACGGACTGGAGCGGCATCGGTGACGGTTCGGCTTCAGGTGAGATATCTGTAATCGGAAGAGAGGCAGGATCCGGCACGAGAGACGGTTTCGAGTCAATCACAGGTACAACCGACAACTGCGTACTCAATCAGGAGTTGACATCAACAGGTGCGGTTATCGAAGCGGTAAAGAGTACACCGAATGCAATAGGATATGCTTCATTTGCCTCGGTTGAGGGACAGGAAGGAATCAAGATTCTTACAGTCGGCGGAGTTACATGCAGCGAGGAAAACATATCGAACGGCACCTATGTCATCCAGAGACCGTTCAACCTTATCACAAAGGACGGAGTTGAATTATCCGCTCCGGCGCAGGCATTCTTCGATTATATGACTTCTTCTGACGCATCCGATCTTATAGCTCAGAGCGGTGCAGTACCGGTAGCCTGATTATGAATGCAAAGAACAAGCTGGTAAAACAAAAGCTTATTGAGACGACGTTCGCCGCGATTTTCATGGCGTGCGGCGTTCTTGCTGTCGGATTTGTCCTGGTTATTTCCGTGTATCTGATAATATCCGGAATCCCGGCGATAAGGCAGATAGGACTTGCAGAGTTCCTGTTCGGACAGAAGTGGCAGCCAACCGCAAGCTCGGAAGAGCCAAGCTACGGCATACTGCCGTTTATCCTGACCAGTATCTACGGAACAGCGGGTGCAATAGTTCTCGGTGTGCCTGTCGGAATATTGACGGCTGTCTATCTGTCAAAGGTCGCACCTCCCAAAGCGGCACTTGTGCTTCGTTCGGCGGTAGAACTTCTTGCAGGAATACCTTCGGTGGTCTATGGTCTTGTCGGTATGATTGTACTTGTACCGTGGGTTCAGAACACCTTCGGGCTTTCCTCCGGCGCCACGCTTCTGTCATCAATTGTGGTGCTCGCGATAATGATACTTCCATCGATAATAAATGTTTCTGACGCCGCGCTTCGGGCTGTTCCCAAAGAGTATGAGGAAGCGTCGCTGGCACTCGGCGCGACAAAGACCGAGACGCACTTCAAAGTCAGTATCAAGGCCGCGAAAAGCGGAATCGCTACAGCCGTTGTTCTGGGTGTGGGACGCGCAATAGGGGAAGCCATGGCAATTATCATGGTATCCGGAAATGTCGCGAATATGCCGGGACTTCTCAAATCTGTGCGGTTCATGACCACCGCCATTGCATCGGAGATGAGCTATGCCGCGGTCGGTTCACTGCAGCGTCAGGCGCTGTTCTCAATAGGGCTTGTATTGTTTCTGTTCATAATGCTCATCAATGTTTTTCTTAACGTCTTTATAAAGTCAAGGAGGTCGTAATGCATGGATAATACACTTTCAGGAGTGAGAGTCTGCCGGTCGAAACGTTTTTCGCTGACATCTGCAAGGCGTATCGCGAACGGTGTTCTCAAGGGAGCCATGTATCTGGCGTCGGCTGTTACCATACTGATTCTTGTGCTGATAATCGGATACATAAGCGTAAGGGGAATCCCGTTTGTAACCGGCAGGCTGCTTACCTCGCAGACCAGCTATATCAAGGATACAATCGGCATTCTCCCGAACATTCTGAACACCGTCTATATGATTATCCTGACTATGCTTGTAGCTCTTCCGATAAGTGTAGGAGCGGCGATTTACCTGACGGAATATGCCGGAAACAAAACGGTTGTTGCAATTATCGAATTTGCCACAGAGGCACTGACCGGAATACCATCCATTATCTACGGTCTCGTCGGAATGCTCGTTTTTACGCAGCTGTTCGGGCTCAAACAGGGCGTTCTTGCCGGATCGCTTACACTTGTCATGATGATAATGCCGACAATAGTCAGAACGACGCAGGAAAGCCTTAAGACGGTTCCTGACAGCTTCAGGGAAGGCGCGCGTGCGATGGGCGCGGGAAGGTGGCATGCAATAAGGACTGTGGTGCTTCCGAATGCCATTGACGGAATTGTCACAGGCTCAATTCTGGCAATCGGAAGAATTGTCGGCGAATCTGCCGCGCTTCTCTTCACCGCCGGATTCGGTCTTGTGCTTCACGATTTTGTGAGTTCGCTGAACTCATCATCAGCCACGCTGACGGTAGCTCTCTATGTCTATGCCGGAGAGCGCGGGGAGACGGACGTCGCGTTTGCGATAGCATTCATCCTTATGGTTCTGACGTTTGTAATCAACCTCAGCGCGAAAATTGCGGCAAGAAGCATGAAGAAGAGAAGGGGCGGAGAATAATATGAAAAACAGAAGTGATGAGATTACCGACAAGAAAATTGAAGTAAGGGGGCTCAATCTCTGGTACAAGGAGAAGCAGGCACTCAAGGACATAAGAATAGATGTTCCGGCAAACAGGATAACGGCTCTGATAGGGCCTTCCGGATGCGGCAAATCGACTTTTCTCAAGACTTTAAACCGTATGAACGATCTTGTTCCCGGCGTAAGGATTGAAGGAGAAATCAAGTATGACGGAGAGAACATATACGGAAGCAACGTCGATGTTAATATGCTGCGCAAGCGCGTCGGAATGGTGTTCCAGAAAGCAAACCCCTTCCCGATGAGCATCTATGACAATATTGCGTATGGTCCGAGAACTCACGGAATCAGGTCCAAAGCGAAGCTCGATGTGATTGTCGAGAAATCACTGCGTGACGCGGCAATATGGGATGAAGTCAAAGACCGTCTCAAACAGTCGGCTCAGGGTCTGTCCGGTGGGCAGCAGCAAAGGCTCTGTATCGCCAGAGCTCTGGCAGTGGAGCCCGACATACTTCTCATGGATGAGTCCACCTCTGCGTTAGACCCGATATCGACAGGCAAAATTGAAGAGCTCTGTGTGGAGCTCAAACGCAAGTATACAGTTGTAATGGTTACGCATAACATGCAGCAGGCAGTAAGAATATCGGACTGGTGCGCATTCTTTCTGCTCGGAGATCTGGTGGAATTTACTCCGGCGGAGGTCATGTTCTCGAAGCCGGAAGACAAAAGAACAGAAGACTATATAACAGGGAGGTTTGGCTGATGAGAAGGGTTTTCGACGAGGAATTAAGGGAACTCAATCAGAATATGATTACGATGGGAATGTACTGCGAGAATGCAATTGTCGTTGCATCGAGGGCGCTTGAGAAAGGCGATGTCGAGGCGGCAAGGCAGTTTCCGGCACTGCTTGAGCAGATAACAAATTACAACCGCGACATTGAGAATTTCTGCATCAGAATTCTCCTGCAGCAGCAGCCTGTCGCGCGTGATCTCCGGACGGTGTCGTCTGCACTTAAGATGGTTACCGATATGGAACGCATCGGTGTTCAGTCAGCGGATATTGCGGAGATAGTTACCATGGCTAACATATCGGCGATGAGCGACACTCAGGTTATCTGCAAGATGGCGGATTCGGCGGTGGACATGGTAAAGAATGCACTTGACGCATTTGTTACAGGAGATATCGAGAAGGCCCGCGGAGTTGTCGATTATGATGATGTGGTAGATAATTATTTCAATGAAGAGAAAACATTGCTTATCAGAGATTTTGCAAGTCGCGACTGTAACGGCGAGACAGTTCTCGATATGCTGATGATAGCCAAGTATTTCGAGAGAATTGCCGACCACGCGGTCAATATCGCACAGTGGGTTATTTATTCGATTACCGGAGAACACTGTGCATAGGAGATGCTTATGATTTATTGCGTAGAAGATGATGACGGCAGCCGCGAACTGATGCTGTACACGCTTAAGGCGGCTGGCTTTGAGGCGGTCGGGTTCAGAGACGGTCAGAGCTTTCACAGGCAGATGAGGGAATGCGCCGGAACCGGCCGGTATCCGGATCTTATTATGCTTGACATCATGCTTCCCGATGAAGACGGAATATCAATACTCCACAAACTTCGTGAGCAGCTTGCGACCGAGGATATTCCGGTAATCATGGAGTCGGCGAAAGGAACGGAATATGACAAGGTTATAGGTCTTGATCTGGGAGCGGATGACTATCTCGCCAAGCCGTTCGGCATGATGGAGATGCTGTCCCGGGTCAAGGCGGTTCTGAGAAGGAAACCCGGCGTCCGCGCCGCAGCGGAAGAAGAGGAAGACGACAGTATTCTCACCGCAGGAAATATTACGATGAATATCACCGAGCATACGGTTCTGGCCGGCGGGAACAATATAGAGCTGACGCTCAAAGAGTACGAGCTGCTGAGGCTGCTTCTCAGAAACCGCGGAAAGGTGTTTTCGAGAGAAGAACTGCTGTCTTCGGTCTGGAGCTCTGATTTTGTCGGAGAGAGCCGCACTGTAGATGTACATGTCGGAACGTTAAGAAGCAAGCTCGGCGCGGAGGGGGATATTATTGAGACTGTCCGCGGAGTTGGCTACAGGCTTGGCAGCAGGCAGGGGGATTCACAATGACCGAACGGATATTCAAATCGATACTTACGGCTTCACTTATTGTGTTTCTTGTAGCGTATCTGGCCGTCATAGGTGTGTTGTATCAGTATTTCTCAAAGGTTAAGGAGAGCGATCTCAAGACCATGACTCTGACGGTTGCAGCCGGAGTTGAAGAAGACGGACAGGAGTATCTCGATTCGCTCGACATCTCCGGAACCAACACACGAGTCACATGGATAAACAGCGACGGAACGGTAATTTATGACAACTGGCGTGACCCCTCTTCAATGGAGAATCATCTTGAACGTCAGGAGGTTCAGGAAGCCATCAGATCCGGATACGGCGAAGCTTCGCGCTATTCTTCGACTCTGACCCAAAGGCTTCTTTATGCCGCGAGACTTCTTCCGGACGGAACCATAATAAGACTGTCCGTGACGCAGCGCAGTGTAATCATGCTGATTTTCGGAATGGTTCAGCCGGCGCTTCTGATTGTACTTATTGCTGTAATTCTGTCTGTGGTTCTCGCGCACAGACTCGCGTCTCATGTCGTGAAGCCGCTCAATTCTCTGAACCTTGATTTTCCGCTTGAGAACGAGGGTTACGATGAACTGTCACCTTTGTTCAGAAGACTCTCATCGCAGCAGCTCCGGCTTAAAGAACAGGAGGATGAGCTTGAACGCCGTCGTCAGGAACTTGATGTAATTCTCGAAAATATGCGCGAGGGGATTATTCTTCTCGGTCAGAACGGAAGGATAATAACGATAAACGCATCTGCCTGCAGAATTCTGGAACTGTCAGATAACCCGGCCGGACTTGATATTCTTGAGGTCTCGCGCAATCTTGCGCTTCATGCTCTGATAGCCAAGGCCAGAGACGGCGAAGTCGCGGTTCAAAATATAGATGTCGGTCAATGCGTATACCGGGTAAATGCTTCTCCCGTTACTGATAACGGGCATATAAGAGGCGTCGCACTTCTCATGTCCGATGTTACCGACCAGGTAAACTCCGAGAACCTTCGCCGGGAGTTCACTTCCAACGTGTCACATGAGCTCAAGACACCGCTTCATTCAATAGCGGGTTACAGTGAGCTTTTGCAGAACAACATAGCTGCTGATGAGGACCGGCAGGCATTCGCCGGGATTATTCACAACGAAGCGGTTCATATGATGGATCTGATAAATGACATCATAAAGCTGTCACACCTGGATGAAGGCGTCCCGGAGCTTAAGGAAGAAGACATTATACTCAGAAATGAGATTGAATCATGCACACAGTCACTTAAGGTTGAGGCAGAGAAGAAGAACGTATCGGTTGATGTTGACTGCGCTGAAAATATAAGTGTCAGGGGAATTCCGCAGTTTGTGAGGGAAATCATCCATAATCTTATGGATAACGCCATCAAATACAATACTTACGGCGGCAGTGTTACCGTATCGGCATATGATGCCGGCGGGAAGTGTGTTCTTACTGTCTCGGACACAGGAATCGGTATACCGGCGCATGAGCAGGCAAGAGTATTTGAACGATTCTACCGTGTTGACAAGAGTCATACCAACCCTGATGTCAACGGAACCGGACTTGGGCTTGCCATAGTAAAGCATGCCTGCGAAGCGATGAATGCCGAAATAAAGCTTTTGAGCAGGACGCAGGCTGATGATAACGGTCCCGCCGGCACACGGATATCAATCACTTTTAGACAAAAATAACTTGAAAATGCCACAATTAATGTCAAATTTGGTACTATCAACCACGCGGTAAACAGCTATAATAATAGAGCATATTTTACCGGGGGAAAAATGAGACACGAGTTGAACACTAAGCGAAGATTGTCTGAATGCATCAGAGCACTGTTTCCGATGCTCTTTTTTTTCGTCTTATACATGGTCGCATTTGAATTCGTCGAGCACCGGATTCCGGAGCATGGCTTCAATATAATTCATGCCGGGCTTGACGATAAGATTCCTTTTGTTGAAGCATTCATTGTTCCATATCTTCTGTGGTTTCCTTATGTTGCATGCAACATCATTCTTCTTGCTCTGACAGACAGGAAAGCCTATACCAAGATGTCATGGGTTCTTATGATCGGAATGACGCTGTTTATTGTAGTATCAGTTGTATATCCGAATGAACTCAGATTAAGACCGGCAGGCTTTGATCACGATGATATATTCACACGTCTGATACTTAATCTGTACCGGACAGATACTCCGACCAATGTTGCTCCGAGTATTCATGTTTATAATTCTCTTGCAATTGCAGCGGGTGTTCTGGAATGGTCATCTCACAGAAAGTCTTTGCGTGCGGGAATTTACGCGGCGGCAAGTTGCATAATTGCGCTTGCGATCGTTCTGTCTACAATGTTTATTAAGCAGCATTCCGTTATAGATGTGCTGGCCGCGGCGGTGCTTTTCGCTGTGACATATTATGTGTGCAGCGCTTTCTGTCTGAGAAGAGATGCTGTTTCTGGTAGGAGGGTTAATGCCTGATATGAAATTACTGACTGTAGCAATACCTTGCTATAATTCTGCTGAATATATGGCTAATGCCATTGAGTCGCTGCTTCCCGGCGGTGAGGATGTTGAGATAATTGTCGTAGACGACGGTTCTCACGACGATACACTTAAGATTGCTAAGGAATATGAGCAGAAATACCCTGCGATCGTGCGAGCCATTCATCAGGAGAACGGCGGACACGGTGCTGCTGTCAACACCGGAATAGATAACGCGACGGGTTTGTATTTCAAAGTGGTCGACAGCGACGACCACGTTGACACGGAGGCTTTGGAGAAGGTTCTTGATACGCTGAGATATTTCTCGAGAGAAGACGATCCGCTCGATATGCTTATATCCAATTTTGTTTATGATAAGGTGGGCATACCGGAAGAAGAGAAGAAGGTTATCTCCTTTGAAGGCGTGCTGCCGGAGAAATTTGTTTTCGACTGGGAGATAGCTTCACGGTTCAGAAAAGGCGAATACATGCTGATGCACTCGGTTATTTTCCGCACTCAGATTTTGCTCGACACCGGGCTCAGGCTGCCCGAGCATACATTCTATGTCGACAATATCTTTGTGTTTGAGCCGCTGCTTCACGTTGAGCGTATGTATTACCTCAACGTCAATTTCTACAGGTACTTCATAGGAAGGGACGACCAGTCCGTCAACGAGGCGGTAATGATTAAACGTGTGGATCAGCAGCTCGCGGTCAATTACAGGATGCTTGATTTTTTTACCGATAATTCCGAAGAGATATCGCTTAACGAGTGCCGCGCCAAATACATGTACAGCTATCTTGAGATCATCACCACGGTATCGATAGTACTTCTCATTCTTGACGGAAGCGATGAGGCTCTCGAGAAGCGCAAGACACTGCTCAATTACATATATTCCAAGAGCAAGAGACTTTATGCGAAGTTCCGTCTCGGCATTATAGGTTCGGTGATGACGCTGCCGGGGAAGACCGGAAGAATGATATCGATCGAGGCATATAAGATCACACAGAAATTCTATAATTTCAATTAAGGCACAATTAAAGGCAAAGTTTGCCGCAGAATAAAAGAACCCGGCTCCTGTTCAAGAACCGGGTTCTTAATTTGACACGTCAATCCGCGGCTTCAGCCGACATCCATGATATCGTAAAGATTGCTCTCGAAATCTTCTTCAATATCACTCCAATCATTTTTATCAAGTTCCGTAAGCTCTGTGAAATCCTTTGTCGGCTCCGGGATATCGGCGCTGAAGTCGAGTGCGACTGACAGGCCAAGATTCTCAAATTCATCCGAGCAGGTGCCGTTCTGTTCAATGTGATTGATAACAAAGGTTCTTGTATCGCCGTCATCTGTAACATCCGCCGTTATCTTAAGATCGGTATCGTCAGACTTGAGTCTGACTGTCATATCTCCGTCGGCGCGGTTCCATTTCAGACTGACGGTTTCCGAATCGCTGCCGTACGAATAGGTGGACTCTGTCTTGAGCTTAAGATTAAGCATATCGCTGTCATTCTGTTTTATTGAGAGTCTGGCGTTTATGCTCTCGTCAGAAACATTGTTGTTTGCGGAAAATGACATCTCATCCGTCTCGGTAACTTTCCTTCCGAGTACCATCGAAAAGTCAACATCGCAGTCATCGCTTTCAAGGTAGTTATCATCGACATAATCGTCGGAGTAGGATCCCTTTGCAGAGAAATCCAGTCTCGCGATGCGGGTTCCGGATCTGGTTATGTAGAAGACAAGCTGTACGTCGATGTCGGAATCTTTAAGCTCATCAAGACTGTCTTGAGCTGAATCGAGAGCGTCGTAGAAAGAATCCGCGAAGTCCTTGCTGTCGCTGTACGGGTTTACGGCCGACACGTGATTATTCAGATAATCTTCAAGTTTATCATCATCTTCGGCTTCGTCTATAATGTCGCTGAAAGCTGATGCCAGACCGTCGCCGTCGATGTTCATTGTGACAACCCTGCAGTCTATATTGTCGCTTCCGCACTTAATCGTATCGGAGGAAACTTCCGTATCTGAATAGTCAAGAAGCGATCTGATCAGAAGCTTGCGGTATTTCGCTGACAGGCTGTCAGTGTCGGCCTGCAGGGTTTTGCTGTTCTCCAGATTGACTGCCAGGTTTTTTATCATGGGTCCGCACGATTCCATTATGTCGTATTCATCGTCGTCGTATGTATCGGGGTCAAGAATTGAACCGTCATAGTTATCTTCAAGGCTTTCAAAGTTCACCCCGTAAACATCATCCCCCAGAAGTTCGCTGCTTGAGAAATTGAGATAGTCAGTGTTATAGCATCCGCTCAGAGAGGCGGCAGAATCATTGCCGTTGAGGAGCTCAAGCTCTGCCGCGCCGCGTCCGCCGGCAAGGTCGCTGTAAACAGTAAGATTTGCCGACATGTCACTGCCGCTGCCGGACCCGTCCATAAGGCCGGAGAGGTTCATGGAAACAGATGTCGAGCCGCCGTTGGCAAGCCTGTTCATATCATTATAAAACTCGATGTCCTTGCAGTCGTCTATGGTGTTGTTCCAAGCACGGCCGATAAGTGCTTCCGGTCTGTTGTAAATTGCTATGCCCGCGGCAACCGCACCTGCGGCAACCAGTGCTCCGGCAAATAAACCGATCAGTAACTTGCTCTTCATTGTAATCCTCCCAGATTTCTTCATCAAAAACAACCGGCGCTGTTCATTAATAAAATGGTAACATGCAGCGGTTCTTTCTGTCTATATTATAAAGAAAGTTTGAACGAATTTTGCGCAGGAGAAACGAAACTGTAAATTGTTATGCGAGGCAATTGTAAAGGTTTTCGAGAGGAATTAAGATAATCGTAACTTAGCATGAGGGTGAGGTGCGCATATGAGAAAATCTGAGATTACAAAAAGACGCGATGCGGCAATAGCATTGATTCTTGCGTGTTTCCTGCTTGGTGCCGGTGCGTACAGTGCCTACTACAATCCGAGCTATGTACAGGCTGATGTCATTACGAGCGCGGCTTCAAGAGAACCCGGTCCCGACGCTTTATCGTCATCGGAGACAACTGCCGGGAGTTCGCAGTCCGAGACATCAGGCACGACACTTGCGTCGACGACTGCCGAAGACGAGGCACTCAAGGATGCCAAAGTTACAGTGTTCTTTACTCCCGGAGATGATTGTTATTATTACGTAAAGAAAGAGGTCAGTACTTATAAGCTGCCCGACGATATGGCGGATGTACAGGTAGATCTGAACAGTGACACTGTTGTAAAGGTTCTGGGTTTCAGCGAGGACGGTTGGGCGGCTGTCGATTCTTCCGGAGACATACAGTATCTTCCGAGCTACATTCTTGTTAAGACCGATAAGCCCGATAACTGGGCGCAGGAGCATGCAGGCGAGTCAGAAATTGCTGACGGAACGGTTATTTCCACCGTTGTAAGCGACGACAACCTGCACGCAGTCAAATTCTTTACAAGGCTCGAAGACAAAACCCAGTACATCGTTATACAGAGCACTCTCGCAAGATTCAGCCCTTATACCGGAGACGACAGAAGAATTGATGTCGACGCCGGAACTGAAGTTACGGTTACTGCGATAAGCGACGACGGATGGGCACTGGTTCAATACCTCGGCGCCGCATATTACATGAAGGGAACGCTGCTTCAGACAAAGGAACAGGCAGAGCAGGCGGCGGAGCAATCCGAACAATCGACTACGGCGAATCAGGATTCTGAAAGTTCTTCCGCAACATCCGGTACTGCAGCTGCGACAAGCGACACGACAAGTGCCGCGACACAGGCAAAATCAAGATATGACCTGTCCGCATATCCCGGCTCGGCTGATGTAAACCAAGCTAAAGCACTTCTTGATATGGTTAACAATCTGAGGGCTGAGAACGGATTGCAAGCACTGACCTGGAGTGATACACTTGCTTCGTGTGCGAGCGTTAGAGCAGCGGAGGCTTCAACCCTTCCTGACTCTACAAATATGGGGCATATCAGACCTGACGGTTCTGAGTGGTGGACGCTTAACAGTGATTTGATGTACGGGGAGAATCTGGCATACGGACAGACTTCGGTTGATGAAGTATTCGAAGCATGGAAGAACTCTCCGAGTCATCTCGCGAACATGCTTAATCCTGACTACAAAACCTTCGGAGCTTCTCTTTATACCGTGCAGAACGGAACGTACACATACTACTGGGTACAGGAGTTCGGGCTTTGACAATTAAAGAGAGCAGATTCATAAGTTTACTTAAGAAGCACCCTGTGGCATTTACGGCTATAGGGTGCTTTCTTGTGCTTGTCACCACCGGGATGCAGCTCGATAATGACAAGGTTACTTTCGGACTTATGCTTGCCGGGTACGCGGCGGTTATAGTATACGGACTCTATCTGAGACGCAGGGGGATGCTGAGCGAAGATGCGGTTATAGTGCTCATTTTCGTAATCGGATTCTGGCTCAAGCTTTGCTACAACCTGTATACCGATCTGTCCGAGAGACAGGACGATCTTGGAGTTTTCAAGGAGGGAGATTACAACGACTGGCACGCCGGGTATCTGCTCTATGTGAAGGATTTCTTCAGGATACCGGACTTCGACATAAGGAACAGGGGACAGTACTATCATCCGCCGTTCCACTACTTTGTTGATGCCGTTTTTATGAGAATCTACGAGCTGTTTCTTCCAAAGGGAACCCACAACTATGAGGCGTGGCAGGCGCTGTCGCTGTTCTGGGCGCAGCTTACGACAGTTATGGTATATAAGAACCTGAAGCTCCTGGGAATCAAGACAGAGAGCCGTACCTCTGCGGCTCTGGTTCTGTCCGCATTTCCGATGTTCATTCTTTTCTCTGCTTCTCTCAATAATGATATCCTTTCCATTCTTCTGTATTTCACCGGATTCTATTACGGCGTTCTCTGGTTCAGGGAGGGGAAATACAAGAATATAGTTATTTCCGCGCTTGCTGTCGGGTTCGGCATGATGACAAAACTCGCCGTCGGAGTTATCGCTTTTCCTCTTGGATTTCTTTTCGTTGTTAAATTTATAAAGGATCTTATCTCGAACAAAACGGAACACCGGGGGAAAAGGACGTTTCTTCAGCTGGTGATTTTCGCGGTAACGGCGGCTCCGCTCGGGCTGTGGTTTCAGGTGCACAATCTTATAAAGTTCGGCGTTCCGATTAATTATGTGCTTCCGGCAACGTCCGAGTATCAGGACATAAGCAGATTTACGCCGGTACAGAGGCTGTTTGATTTTTACGGGTTCCCGATAGAAGACTTCTATCTCAACCTGGGTTCCGACGGAACTCAGGATTACAACATATTCATAACGCAGGTCAAGACATGTCTGTTCGGAGGCGAGAACTGCAGAGATGACTTTCTTATGAGCATGACCGGATACTGGCTCCTGCTTATTTTCCTTGTGCTTCTGGTGCTCGTTGCTGCCGGAATGATTTACACGGCAGGCACATTAAGCAGGCGCGGAAAATTCTGGGAAGAACTTGCGATGTTTGTTATGTTTGCGACGGAGACTGTGTCGGTGGTTGTTTTCGCGATTAAGTATCCGCATATATGTTCGCAGGATTTCAGATACAGCACGCCGTTTATTCTGTGCTGCACTTTCTTTCTTCTGAGAGCCGGTGAGTTTGAGCTTCCGTTTTACAGGAAGACATTCCCGCACAAATTGGTGAAAGGAATAGCGCTTGCATTCTTTATAATGTCAGTTGTCTATTATTCAATTCTCTGGACATATGTCAAAGGCGAAGTAATTGTTGTTGCTCCCACCTGGTGACACTTGTACAGGAATCTTATGATATAATCGACTGATATTAATAACAGATAACGAAGGGGTGGCCGCTTATGGCAATTTTTGGAAAAAAGAAGAACGAAGAAGATATACAGCCTAATGACGAATTTGCCGGAGAGATGAAGGTCATTCTTGAAGCAAAAGCCGAAGAGCAGGAAGCAAAGGATATCCGTGCCCGTGAACGTGAGGAAGAGCAGGAGAAGGCAAAGGCTGAGGTCAGACTTGCCGAGGAACATGCGGCCAAAGCCGCCGACAGCATCATTAATGCGGACGGCGTCGATTCCGGAAGATTTTATCTGCTGGTTGACGAGATGCCGCTGAGGGAGCCTGAGAATGCCGAGAATATCGTAATAGCAGGCAATCTCCGGGGGAAAATAGAAGTCGGCGAAGATATATATGTCTACCACGGAACCAGGAAATATAACACTGTTAAAGTCGCCAGAATCATAAATGAATCAAGAAGCAGCATAGAGGAAGCACAGAACGAGAGAGTTGAACTTGAAGTCACACGCGGTGATTTTCCTGCTCCATCGACGCCGGATGCCGGAGCGGCAAAGCCGTTCGGAAGATTTTCCGTGCTCACGAACAGTGCCCCGCAGACTGTTACAAGCGACAGAGCGAAGGCTGTCATTGAGAATCCGCAGCTTCTCGGAATGACTTTTGAGTATTCAAGATTTGCAAAGGATCAGGAATTCTTCGGAATTATGATGAACGCGCTTATAAGGTCCAGTTTCCTTGTACCGGCGCAGGTATCGGATGATACTGCCAATCCCGACCGCAAGAGAGTCGGATTCGCGGGAATAAAGGACAAGAAGAACCCTGAGCTTATAGTTCTGCCTGTATTTACCGATCTTAAGACATTGGATCGCGCAAGAAAGGCGGGATTCAAGTTCTCGGGAGACGGGAATTATACCGCGCTCACGATGAACTTCGCAAGAACGGCGGCAGTATCGAGAGACCAGCTCCATTCAGGTTTTGTAATCAATCCTTTTGGACCGGTTGTAATATCGATCCCCAAGAAGCTCATAGAAGATCTGATTAAGACACGTCTGTTTAAAGATACTTACGGCGAAGCAGCGGCGAGCAGTGTAGGAATGGAGTCTCTCTCCCCGGAAAAGGCTACAGTGGGTCCGCTTGCAGGCAATTCTCAGAATGTAAGGAAGTTTGTGGTGTCACAGCCAGAGCTTGCCGGTGAGTTCAAATTCATTGCCGGAACAATCAAGAAGTTCGGAGACTCACACCCGGATGTTTCAAGAATTGCAGCTTTCGTCACCGCGCCGGAGGACAAACCGTCCGAGAAGGCGTACGTTTGTGTCATTGACTGCCCGGAGAACAAGGTCGATGAATTGTTTCCGGTGCTTGCTTCGGCTCTCAAGCCGTTTATGAGAACCATAAATGCCGTTCAGTTCCAGCTTTACTCAAGAGGGAGATTCAGCGAGAATTTCTTCGAGAATCACCCGTGGATATATAATAAACTCGAACGCTGATTTGTTCTTATGTTCTTGCATTGTGCTTGATTTGCTTCTGAACGTAAAGTTTTTTGTCTGCCGCGGCGAAGATTGACGGTATTGTCGATGTGTCAGGTCCTTTGCAGGCTATTCCGAAGCTTAGGGTGAGTGAATATTCGGCGTTTGCCTCTCTGCCGAGCTCAGACAGAGTCTTTTGTATCTGTACGCATGTTTTTGCGGCCTCATCATATGTGCCGTAAACGAGCACGACAAATTCATCTCCGCCGTAACGCGATATGGAGTATTTGCTGCGATTTGAAGAACATATGATTTTGAGAGCTTTGGCGACGCGGATAAGCGCCTCATCCCCTTCAAGATGCCCGTAAGTGTCATTTATTGACTTGAACCGGTCGATATCCATGATTATCAAGGCAAGATTACCATTGTCGCGGAGCTTGTTTCCAAGGTGTCGTCTGAACTGATTGCGGTTATTTATCTGCGTTAGCGGGTCGAGCGAGATGTAAGATGACATTGAAGACATATATAGTAAGAGCATCGATATTACAATTCCGAAGCATACAAAAGGAATATGGATGAACGCCGACTGAAGTATGCCGCTCACAATTGTCGGCAGATATGCCAGACCTCTCGTAATGTTAAGCATTCTGTCGGCATAGTTGTCTTCCAAAAATGCCGCCAGAAACCAAAGAAGGCAGGCCGCCACAAGATAGACCATAGCGAGCGATATCATCAGGTAATATAAAGGACCTGTTACAAGACCGCGCCCATCCTCCACATAGAAGAAAAGATGTGTAAAAGGAGTGGTAAAAATCATTACAAGATTGATGAATGCCGGTATGTACATGAACAGCTGAATGCGGCTGACCAGAAGGCAGACTCTTCCCTGAAGTGACAGGGAATACTGGAACATGGCATATGCCATGATGTTCATAATCATATACAGCAGCACGTTGGATACTATGATATGCCGGGTTGGGCCGTCCTCTGTCAACGTCCATATGACGTCAATAATCAGATAGAGTGATTCAAAGCAAACGCATGAAGCGAGATAACGCTTGTGCATCTGGGTGTCCGCGCTTCTCATGGCGTTGAAAAGCAGCATAAGCAGAATAATGATGCTTACGACGGTTGATTCTATGTAGTAAATTTCATAGTTCATTATGCAGATACGCCTCTGTTATCTGAGTTTACAATTAATTATAGAACTCAAGAACTTACTCAGACATAAATTTTTTGTTAATCAAGCGAGCTTATTACTCTGATTCCAAGGGACTCTTCGTCAATCTCACGCTCTTTTTTTAGAAGAGGTATACCGATGTCTGCAACCGCCAGAGATCCGACTGCTGCTTTGGCTTCAGGCATTATAAGCCCGGATTTAAGATAACCGATTGCAACAGTCAGGTCAGATCTGACGCAGAGTTCATACTCTCCCGTATCTCCGTTCATACCGCTGTTAATATCTGCCGATATGATGCGCGCGCCGGAGCTGTTGATTGCACTTATGGCTTCACAGTAGGGGGTTCTTGGTGCGCCGCCGCTGCCGGTTCCCAAAAGACAGTCAACGATTGTATCCGATGACAGATCCTCCGGGAAATAAGTGATGCTGACGCCTGATTTTTCACAAAGATCTCGAAAAATCCCTGATGTTTCAGAAACATGGTCAGATACAGAGACAACGGTCACATCAAAATGGTAGCTTCTGAGTATCCATGCAAGAGCGTAACCGTCTCCTCCGTTGTTGCCGGAGCCGGTGAAGACTGTGGTCTTTCCGGCCCATGGCGCACCGCAGCGGAAAATTCCCTGGGCGGCCCTTCTCATAAGCTCTTTTGCAGGAACGAGGTGCGAAACTGCATAACTGTCAGACTCACGCATGTTTGCAACCGATACAACGTCTATCATTCTGCTTCGTCCACCGGTTTGTTGAAGAATATCCTGTCGGTAAACAGGGAGAAAGCTATATCGGACTTATTGCAGAAAATATAACCTGTACTCTTGTCATCCTGCCTGTAAACCCGTGTAAACATCAGATCCAGGTTGGAACCGCTTTTTCTGTCCGCAAGCTTTGACAGCAGTTTGCAGCCTGCGCCGTCGTCTACCGTAATGGTAAGTTTACTGACAAAGCCTACGAAACTGCACCACGGCTGAACGCTCAAAGAGAGCTTCGGCTTGACGGAAACCGCGTCCGGGAGCCGTCTGATTGTGAGGCGAAGCCTGTTCTTTCCTGTTCGTCTGCAGCTTGCCGAATAGTTCTGATTCGGGAAAGCGTTGACGAAATCGTCTAGAGCCTTCATTGTGTCATAGCCTGCAGCCGGCCTGGTTGCAGTGCCGAAGGAATAATCCGGACTTGCCAGAAGCTTCTCTTTTGTTTCAGCAATATTATTCTCAATCGTATCCGCTATTGTGCTGTCGGAGCCGTGATGCATCGTGTTGATGCGCTTGCTGACCGCATATCTGGCTTCGAGCAGTATTTTGTATCTGTTTAGAAGCTGATTCGGAACAATAGACAGCGAGGCTGCGAATCTTAAGGCGCAATCCGCAAATTCGCAGGAATAATCGCCATCCTGGAAATATCCCCGGGTCTCGCTGTACAGTCTGGTGTATGTGTTGAATGCGAGTGAAGGGTTTGGTTTGACAAAATTGCCGTAAAAAAACATATCGGCGATTTTGTATTTCGCCTCAATAATCTCAAAGCTCGAAGCGACCGAATAATAGTAGAACGCGCGCTCGTAATCGGGCTTATAATTGTCTGTCATTCCGTAGTAATATATGTAACCCAGAGTGTTTGCCGCATAACCGAAGCCGTAATCTTTCCATAACAGCTCAAGAAGCCTTGCCGCTTCATTGTAATCGCAGCTGTATATGCAGTTGCCGCCGTAGCATGCGTAGGCCTTTGCCTTCATTGCGTCGACATTGCCTTTGTCACTCATCTCGTCGGTGAATTTTCTGAAGAGCGTCTTCACGTAATCCGGGGCGTCTTCCAGCATCATATTGTTGTTCCAGTGATTGATGAATGCTGTCATCTGCGGATCGGTATATCTGCGCTCGTCAAGCGGCAGGGGGAGATCCTCAAGGAAATTACTCATCATGTCTATCATCGCGTCAAGATCAAGCGCACTGCTGAGCAGCCGCCCCGTGTCCTTATTGAATCGCGGATCGTTGGCAATCCGGCCGATGATGTTGAATATCGTAAGTATCATGTCGTCTTCGGTTATGGGAAACGGAGGAACTTCCATTCTTCCAACGTCCTCAGGTGTCGGCATCAGCGAGTCGAGGCAGAGACTGCGGTAGAAATAAACCATCACAGGGTACCACCATTCGTAAAGAAAATCGTATATGGTTATGTTCTCATCGCGAAAATTCTCCACAGCGGTTATGAGGTCCGTTACCTGTATCGGATAAGAGTTCTCACATTCGACACTTATGCCTTCCATATATCCGGCATGGGAATCATCGTTACCGTCTTCCGCAAGATCTGACATGCCGATATCATATCTGGCAAAATCTTCCAGCTTGTTCTGGGTAACGAAAATGTATCTGTTCGAATCGCTCATCTATATCAACCTCATGCGTTTAATCGAAATATGTCTCCCAACAATCAGCCCTGTACGCCTCAAGACACAGCTCAAGCTGCCTTCGGGTGCACTTGTGAGTGTTGAGCTCCGGAAGTGAGTCAAGAGAAAAATACCCGGCCTCTGTCGTCTCAATATTAGGCACAAAGCTTCCGCCAAGATTTCTGCACAGTACAAAGAACTTGCAGGAAGAAAATATTGAATTCGGGTTGTTGTTCCTGCGATGGTCGTAAACCGCGGCAAGTCTGTAAGGTTCAACCTTAAGTCCGGTCTCTTCCATAGCTTCTTTAACGGTGTTGTCCTTCACCGGCAGATTGAATTCACACCATCCGCCGGGAGCGTTCCATTTGCCGTCTATGTCTTTCACGAGAAGAATTCTCTCACTGTCGTCGAAAATGACAGCACGCGTCTCGACCTTCGGAGTCTGATATCCGTCGTTGCCTTCAAGAAGCAGGCTTGCCTGCTCGGGCGTTATGTCGGTCCCTATGGTAAGGAGCTTTTGCGAAAGCGCGAGAATATCGTTGTAATGTTCAATATCAAATCTATTGCCGGTGTAGCTTTTTCCGGCAGCGGCTATCGCTGCCAGTTCATGTGCTATCTCGGAGATTGTACAGGATTTATCCATGCTGATTCACCTTTTATTCTACTGTTACGCTCTTTGCCAGGTTGCGCGGCTTGTCGACATCAAGACCTCTTGCGACCGAGACATAATATCCGAGAAGCTGAAGCGGCACTATCGCCAGAGATGCCGAAAAGAGTTCGCAGATCCGCGGTACGTAGACGACGAAATCGGCCGTATCCTCAATCGCGTAGTTGCCGAAGTCCGTAAGTGCCATGATATATGCTCCGCGGCTCTTGGTCTCGACAAGATTGCTCAGAGTCTTCTCGTACAGTCTGCTCTGTGTAAGCACGCCTATTACAAAAGTTCCGTCTTCAATGAGACTGATTGTACCGTGCTTGAGCTCTCCGGCGGCGTAAGCCTCGCTGTGAATATAGGAGATCTCCTTCATCTTGAGGGAGCCTTCAAGACACGTTGCGTAATCGATTCCGCGCCCCACGAAAAAAATATCTTTCTCGCCGGCAAGCTTGGAAGCGAACCACTGAATTCTCTCTTTATCATCGAGAATTTTACCGATTTTGTCAGGGATTGTCATGACTTCGTCAAGAAGAGCGGATGCCTTGTCCGAATCTATCGCACCGCGAACGGAAGCGAATTTGATCGCGAGAACGTAAGTGGCGGAGAGCTGTGCGCTGTATGCCTTTGTTGTTGCCACGGAGATCTCCGGACCTGCGAGTGTGTAGAGAACATGATCTGCTTCGCGTGCTATCGAAGAGCCGATGACATTTACGATAGCAAGGGTCTTTATGCCTTTGCTTTTGCATGAGCGAAGTGCAGCGAGTGAATCCGCCGTCTCTCCGGACTGGCTGATGATTATTACAAGAGCCTTCGGACTTACCGGCATTGTGCGGTATCTGAATTCAGATGCGAGCTCGCATCTTACCGGAATCCCTGAAAGTTCCTCAAATACATACTGGGCCGCGACACCGACATGATAAGCTGACCCGCAGGCGACGATGTAAATCTGATCAATGTCTCTTATATCATCGTCAGTAAACTTTGTGGAGGACAGATCTATCTTGTAGCAGTTCTTGCCCGGTACCGTTATTGAACCGAGCGTATCGGCGATCGCGCGCGGCTGCTCGTGAATCTCTTTTATCATGAAATGCTCATAGCCGTTCTTCTCGGCGGCCTTTGCATCCCAGTCGATCTCAACGGCCTTCTTCTCGACGACATCGCCGTCGAGGTTGTAGAAAGTCGCCTTGCCGGGCTCGAGACAAGCCATCTCGAGATCGTCTATATAGTAGACGTTGCGTGTGTACTTGAGGATGGCCGGAACGTCCGAAGCGACGAACGCGGCATCAGGAGATATTCCGATTATCATCGGGCTGTCTTTCCTGGCAACGAAAATCTTGCCGGGGTGGTCTTTGAACATTACGGCAAGCGCGTATGAACCGCGAACACGTACCATAGTCTTCGCAAGAGCTTCGATGGGGTCGTGAGTGTATTTCTTGTAGTAATAATCGATTGTCTTTATTGCTACTTCGGTGTCGGTATCAGAGTAGAAGCTGTATCCCTTGCGGATCATCTTGTCGCGAAGTTCCTGATAGTTCTCGATTATGCCGTTGTGAACGCCTACGACGTTATAATCGTCAGTGATGTGAGGGTGGGCGTTGTTCTCCGACGGCTCGCCGTGCGTGGCCCATCTTGTGTGCCCTATTCCGCACGTGCCTTTGAGAGCCTGACCGTCGTCGGTCTTCTCAGCCAGAACCTTCAGCCTGCCCTTTGCTTTGACTACGACAGGGTCAGTCTGACCGTCGCGGACAGCGAGTCCGGCGGAGTCATAGCCTCTGTATTCGAGCTTGGCAAGACCGTCAAGGAGAATGGGGGCAGCTTTCTTATTACCTGTATATCCGACAATTCCACACATATTTGTATTGCACCTTATGGTTTATTTTGCGACTATTTTATCACAGTGGCGTGTCACTGTCAGATAATGTGCGAAAAGTTGACACAGGTCTGATTTACAAAAAATTAACGACATATGTCGCTAATTGCTCTTGTTAATTGTCGGGTTATACTCTAAAGTAATGGTGCAAAAGAAATATAAACTAAAAGCTGATCCGGAGACAATAATATGCTGGAATTACAGAATGTCAGCTTCAGTGCTGACGGCAAGGATATCCTTCGGGATATAAACATAACGATAAGCGACAAGTTCGTTGCTGTAACGGGCCCGAACGGCAGCGGTAAATCCACGCTGCTTAAGATTATCATGGGAATAACGAAGCCGACTTCAGGAAGGATAATTTTCGACGGTACGGATATCACTGACATGCCCGTAAACGAGAGGGCGAATCTCGGGATGAGCTTCGCGTTCCAGCAGCCGGTGAGATTCAAGGGCCTCAAGGTCAGGGATCTTCTGTCGATTGCAGCGGGAAAGGATGTCAACATCAACAAGGACTGCTCGTATCTGAGAGCTGTGGGTCTTTGTCCGAGAGATTACATAGACCGCGAGATTAACGATACACTTTCGGGCGGAGAGATGAAGAGAATCGAGATCGCCATGGCGGCGGCGAGGGGCGGAAAGCTCAGTCTTTTCGATGAGCCGGAAGCAGGTATTGATCTGTGGAGCTTCAAGAGTCTGATAGATGTTTTCATGAACCTTCATAACGTCACGAACGGCAACATTATCATAATAAGCCATCAGGAGAGGATTCTGGCGATAGCGGACAAGATTATATATCTCAAGGACGGCGTTGTGGAACAGTACGCGGAAGGCGAGAAGGTTATGGCCGGACTGGAGCTGCGCCACGGCGGAAGCTGCAGCTGCGCGCACGGTGCGAAAGGAGAGAGCTGCAATGGATGATATAGAGAAAAGAATGCTCAAGGAAGTGGCGGAACTTGACAGCCTTCCTGTCGGAGCATTTAACATAAGAAGCAACGGTCAGAGCGCCGCGCGCAATTCTACGGCGAACATAGAGATTGTGAGCAAGACCGACAAGTCGGGAATAGACATTATCATCAAGGACGGCACGAAGAACGAGTCATGCCATATTCCGGTAATTATCAGCAAATCCGGCGTTGAGGAGTGCGTTTACAACGATTTCTATGTCGGGAAGGACTGTGACGTGACGATTGTGGCAGGATGCGGAATAAGCAACTGCGGAGGCCATGACAGCCGCCACGACGGAATTCACACCTTCCATATTGAGAAGGATGCGCATGTCAGATACATCGAAAAGCATTACGGCGAGGGAACCGGAACCGGAAAGAGACTTATGAACCCTACCACAGAGGTTAATCTCGGCGAAGGAGCCGTTATGGAGATGGATACGTCGCAGATAGCCGGAATCAATGATACATACAGAATCACAAGGGCGGTTATAGGCCCCGGCGCGAGCCTTATCATGCATGATAAGATCCTGACCAATCTGGATCAGACCGCGAAGGCCGAGATTGTGGTTTCGCTTGACGGCGACGGCAGTAAGTGCGATATCATAAGCAGAGGCGTAGCCAAAGGCAGTTCCAGGCAGGATATTGTAATAGATATCGCCGGGAACAGCAGATGCAGCGGTCATGCTTCCTGCGATTCCATTATCATGGAGCACGGCGTCATTGTGGCGACACCTAAGCTTGCCGCGAGCAATGTTGACGCGTCTTTGATTCACGAGGCCGCAATAGGCAAAATCGCAGGAGAGCAGATTACCAAACTCATGACTTTGGGACTTACGGAGGAACAGGCGGAAGCCAAGATAATCGAAGGCTTCCTCAGATGACAAAGGGGATAATCACATGGGTCTTTGTTTCAGAAAATCAATCTCTTTATGTAAAGGCGTCAGGCTTAATCTGAGCAAATCGGGGCCGAGCCTTTCTCTTGGCGTACGGGGTCTGCGCAAGTCGGTCAGCCTGAACGGCAGGACAAGAACCACAGTCGGAGTGCCCGGAACAGGCATATATTATACCAAGACCGGCAATCTGAAGAATTCCGGAAGTTACGGCGGAAGCCGTAGTTATGCTTCCGGATCCGCATCAGGCACATCGTGCACTGCGGCAGCATCGGTTTTTTCCGGAACAGCCTCCGGTGATACAGCTTCATCTGCGGCAGCCGCTGTCAAACAGTACGAAGAGAAGGTGGAAGAGCTTAAAACGATACACAGGCAGTCTGACGGAAAGATAGACTGGGAACAGGTAAGAGCCGACGGCACCGGCAATCTGGCGCCGTTTGCCCAGAGCATACTCGACGGTGACGTTGATTCATATTTTAAAGTGATAAAAGAGGCAGGACCGTTCGATGACCTGCTGGAATACGGTTCACAGTTCGATATCGGGACAGATGGCGCGGGATGCCTCGAAGTGGAATTCAAGGTCAGGTCGGATGAGGCGGTTCCGAAAAACAAACTCAGCCTCAGCTCCAATGGCGGACTGATTGTCAAAGAGATGCCTAAGACCCAGTATTACGATCTGGTCCGCGACTATGTGTCAAGCACGATACTTCGCGTCGCAAGGGACAGCTTCGCTCTTCTTCCGGTAAAGACGGTCGTGATCCACGCCGTTGACTCTGTTGTTAACACAGCAACGGGAAATGACGAGGAGATTGTGCTGGTATCCGTGAGAATACAAAGGGAACAGCTCGAGAATATCAATTTCGACAGGATCGATCCGTCCGATTGTCTGACGTCAATGGAGTGCAACGAGAATTTCCGTAAAACGCTGGGATATGCTCCGGTTAAGCGCATTCTGCCCGTATAAATAATACAAATTATAACCGTTTTGTAAAAAGTACGTTAAATTACGTCGTTAAGTTTGAAAAGCTTATATCTGCAAAGTAAAATCAAACTGAGGTAGCTGACGTGTTATGGGACAGACAGTAACATGCCTGACGTGAATTAAGGGAACGGAGACATATTCTGATGGGTATACGCAAAAAAATCGCGCTTCTTGTCGGTCAGGCTGATGAATACTATCAGGCTGAGTTTATTACCGGCTTCGAGAAGCAGGCCTTTGAAGATGACTGCGATGTTTGCGTTTTCGCAATGTTTCAGAAGTATCAGAGCAGCGCGCCGAGGGAAATCGGCGACACATCTGTGTTCTCGCTCATTCCGTATGAGAGTTTTGACGGTGTTGTACTTATGCTTGACACTATGCAGACTCCGGGTCTGGCGGACAATATAGAGGCTATCGTGCATGAAAGATGCGTATGCCCGGTCATCTCGGTAGACAAGAAGAGCAGATATTTCACGTCGATAACGCCCAATCACTACGAAGGTGTCAGGGCGATAATTACCCATCTCATAGAAGATCACGGATATAAAGACATAGCGTATCTTACCGGAAAGGCGTGGCATCCGTATTCAAAGGAGAGACTTCAGGCGTTTCTTGACACCATGCAGGAACATGGACTTTCAGTAGGCAAAGACCGCGTCTGTTACGGCGATTTCTGGTATACGAGCGGTGAGAATTACGGCGACAGATTATTTAAGAGCGGGAAGCTTCCTCAGGCAATAGCCTGCGCTAATGACTGCATGGCAGTGGGTCTTGCGAAATCTCTCACGTCTCACGGACTGAGGATTCCTCAGGATATCGCGGTTGTCGGATATGATTCCATGGAGGAGGCGCGTATGGCGCCGGTGCCGATTACGTCCGTTATCCTGCCGTCTGTCGAGTTCGGAATGTACGCGGCGAAGACTGTCTTCAACATGATGTACGGGATGGATCCGGAGAAGTTCAATCCTCCGGTAAAGCTGTTCGACGGAAAGTCGTGCGGATGCGACAGAACGTCCGATATGCTTGTCAAGGAACAGCGCAAGGTATGGGATACCGATATATCGAGCAACAGTGTCTATTCGATTTTCAATCATATGGACGAGGATATGCTCATACAGAACAATTTCTACGGGCTGATGACAACTCTGTTTTCTTACGTTTATCAGATAAGGGAATTCGAGAGCTTCAATATTCTGCTTAATGAGAACTGGCAGAAGGCCGGAGGGACAGAAAGTTCCGACGGAGCTCCGGCTGAACAGCTCAATATGGAGATGATGCGGGATACCGACAGGTTCTACAGCAAACGTATGATCAATGTCATGAGCTGCCGGCCCGAGAAACTTGCGGCGGACCGTATGGGGATGGACGTATTTTTCGACAGGTCGCAGCTTGTTCCGAGGCTCAACGAGGATCGTGATAAGCCGGAAGCGTTTGTGTTCACGCCGCTGTTTTTCGAAGCCAAGAGCTTCGGATACTCGGTTGTATCCTATACTGAGCCGCAGTCATACAGCGAGAGCTACAGAATGTGGCTCAGAAGCCTTATGCGCGGACTGGAATATTTCAGAAAGCAGGAAGAATTCCGCGGCATCAACAGCCGCCTCGAGTCAAGTCTGATAAGAGACCCGCTTACAGGTCTGTACAATTACAGAGGATTCACCCAGATGATGAACCAGCTTCTTGCTCAGTGCAGCAGCAACGGCAAGACGGCTGTCGGCGTCATGGCAATAGATATCAGGGATCTTGCCAAAATAAACGATTCATACGGACGCGAGACCGGAGACAGAATTATTGTTTCGATGAGCAGAATATTGTCGAAAATATTCCCGGAGGGCTCTGTTTTCTGCTTCGGCAACGGTGAGATGGTCGTGATTGACGGCCTCGGTGTAAACGGAATGAAGCCGTTTGAAGACGGCCTTGGTACTCTTAATAAACTTCTGGACGAGTATAATGCCGGTTCCGGACGCACGGCAGTTGATATCTATTACGGATTGTCCGATGGCGCGCCCCGGGACGGTGATGAGTTTGAAAGACTTGTCGGGATAGCTCTGTCTAAGAAGAATGCCCAGAAGATGAGCTTCAAGAGTGCCGGCGGCGGCGGGCTCGATGCGAATGCCCAGAATGAAGCCAGAATGGTAAATGACATTCTTAACAAGAACAAGATTAAGTATCATTTCCAGCCGATTGTTGATGCTCATAACGGCGAGATTTTCGCCTATGAAGCGCTTATGAGAGTTGATGTTACGCCTTATATACAGCCGCCGGTAGTCCTCAAGTATGCCGAGACTTTTGACAGACTGTATGATGTCGAGAGCGCGACTTTCAATAATGTCTTAAACATTATCGACACCAGACCGAATGATTTTAAGGATAACTCTCGAATATTCATAAACAGTATCCCGGGTCAGAGGCTCAAGGGTGAAGATGCCAAGAGGCTTGCCGACATGGCTGTCAGATACTCAAACCGTATAGTTGTCGAGCTTACCGAACAGACAGAACTTGACGATGCGGATCTGAATGATATGAAGCTGGCATATAGAGACCTCGGGGTCCAGACCGCCGTCGACGACTACGGCACGGGATATTCGAATGTCTCAAATCTTCTGAGGTACATGCCGAACTACGTCAAGATAGACAGGTCGCTTATCTCGGAGATTCAGAATTCGCCGCAGAAGCAGCACTTTGTCAGGGACATCATATCTTTTTCGCACGATAACGATATCATGGCTCTGGCCGAAGGTGTAGAGACAGAAGAAGAACTCAGGATGGTCATACACCTTGGGATCGATCTCATCCAGGGCTACTACACGGCAAGACCTATGGAGAAGATTGTAAAGACGGTAGAACCGTCTGTCAGAGAGCAGATAATACAGATCAATCAGGCGGAGGAAGAGACGCGAAACAACAGCATATATACTGCCGGACGTGAGATAAGGATCATGCTTTCGGTTCTGCGCCAGAACGGAAGCCGTCTGATAAAAATAACAAACGGACAGGTAACCTACCGCGATGTCACAATTGTCGGCGCCCCTGGACTTGAGCCTTTTGCCTGTATTGAGATAGAGGACGGCTATAGGGGTCAGATTACACTTGAGACCTGCTCGCTTATCGGAAAGAAAAAGCCGGCATCAATCATTATCGGGCACGGCTGTGACGTGACTCTGGTGCTCAAGGGCGAGAACCTTCTCGAAGGCGGGGGCATTCTGGTACCGGAAGATTCCAGTCTTTATATCGAAGGCGACGGCAACCTGGCGATTAATGTAAACAGCCTTGATGGATTTGGCATAGGCAACGATTCCGGATCCGGACACGGCGACTTAAGATTTGATCAGGACGGCGCTATAGAGATTGCACTCAATACGACCAAGGGAACAGCAATAGGAAGCGGTCTCGGCGGCACAATCAACATTCAGAAGGGCAGCTATCTTATAAGGCTGTCAGGTCAGGAATGTGTCGGAATAGGTTCCTTTGAAGGGACGATAGAGCCTGTAATAACTTCATGCGCGATCGAGATTCAAAGCACTGCTCTTTCTGTTGTGGGAATCGGATCAATTTCCGGCAATGCCACAATTATGATTGAGCGTTCATCGTTTGTCGGGGTGTTTACCGGCAATGACGTTGTTATTCTTGGCACGAGGTCTTCTGACAATACGGCAATCAATATCTACAATACAAATGTTACGGTGTCACTCAACTGCAGATCCGGAGTTGTCTTCGGATCGTTCCAGGCGAAGCCGACCGACATAGTCATTGACTATGCATCGGTCAACATTAACTGCGAAGGCAAGACCGCCGCAATCTTCAGAGGGCTCGATGAGAGAGTCAGAATAAACATCACGAGCAGCCATATCGAAGGCAAGGTCCGCACAGAACTCAATGTTCCGGGCGGCGTTCAGAGAATGCAGTTCAACCTTATCCACAGCAGCTCGAGACTCGATATGAATGGACATATGATAGTGCAGGACGTAGAGTAGCAGGGTTATAGATTCAGCTTCAGGTATATCGGGCAGTGATCAGATCCCGTCACTTCATCCATCATGTCAGACTCGGCAATCTTAGGACACAGCTTCTCTGTCGCGAAAAAATAGTCTATCCGCCAGCCGACGTTGCGCTCGCGCGCTTTTGTCTTGTATGACCACCAGGAGTATCGGTCCGGTTCGTCAGGGTGAAGCAGCCGGAAGGTGTCTTTGAGCCCCGCCTGTTCGAATTTGTCTATATACGCCCGTTCTTCCGGAAGAAATCCCGATATCTTTGAATTGGCCTTCGGGTTGGCGAGGTCTATCTCTTTGTGGGCGGTATTGACATCGCCGCAGCAGATTATGTTCCTGCCGTTCTCCTGAAGACGCGCCGCCTCGTTAAGAAAACAGTCATAGAAATCAAGCTTGAACTTCACATATTCGTCGCCGCGTCCGCCGTTCGGGAAATATATATTGAAGAGGACAAAATCTTCAAAGTCTGCGCAGATTGTCCGTCCTTCATGATCAAACCTGTCTGTTCCGAGTCCGAATGTTACCGACTTCGGTTTTACTCTTGTGTAAAGGGCGGTTCCGGAATAACCCTTTCGCTCCGCCGAGCAGAAGAAACTCTCGTAGCCGGGAAGATCAGTTATCCCGGGCCCCAGCTGATCCGGCTGAGCCTTGGTCTCCTGAATTCCGATGATATCCGCGTCCATTGAAGCAACAGTGTCGGCAAAGCCTTTGCCGGCTATTGCTCTTATTCCGTTTACGTTCCAGCTGACTATTTTCATACCAAACCTCATGTTATAAAATACTGCTATCATTTTACAATAAAAAGTGTGACGGAGTTATTCCAATGAGAATTCTTATTGAACAATTTGGCGGGACAATCGGTTCATGTACCGGAGATGACGGGATAGTACGTCTGGATTCCAAAAATCCGGCAGGAGACCTTGCCTCCGGATTCAAAGATATTGAATTCATCTTCAGCAGCAGACTGAAATACTCTTCTGAAAACGCAACGTGCGGTACTTTCCGGGACGCAATCAGACAGATTACCGAAGATATCAGAGACATAAGCCCCGATGCGGTTCTTGTGCTGCACGGAACCGACACGATGTCTTTTTTCGCGCAGCTTGCAGTCAGATGCCTGTCTTATATGGGCATTCCATTTGTCATAACGGGATCCAAGCTGCCGCCGGATCAGGACGGCACCGACGCTTACGCAAATGTCAGAGGCTCAATAGAGCTTCTGAGAACGGGGAAGCGTCTCGCGCATGTTGTTTTCTCGAAAAGCTCCGGCGGTGATATTGAAGCAATTCCGTGCAGTCTTGTTACCGCCGCCGACATCAACGGCGATTACGGCAGATTTCCAGGCGGCCGTGATGGAGCCGGTGAGACTGATTTTTCCGGGGATAATTACAGATTGCGCGCGGAGAAATTCGTCCGTTCCGGTTCCAGACTCGGAATACTGGTGATACCGGCTGTTCCGGGATACCCTTACGAAGCTATAGACGCGGGATATTACAGGAATATCATCATCTGCTGCTATCATTCCGGAACAGCAAACAGCGTGATTCTGCCGCAAAAGGTCAGGGAGTGGACTTCGGACGGAATCAGATGCTACCTTGCGCCGGTGCCGGCCGGCGGGAATATTTATGAGAGCAGAAGCGTTCTGGAAGAGGCCGGCGCCATCCCGGTTCCCGGAATCCCGCTTGAAGGCTGCTGGGCGGAAGTGCTGCTTAATTGAGCCGGACTGACGTTAATATCGGCGGCTTCTACCAGGCAGATTTTCCCTTATTTGAGATTTTCGGCAGATTCCATCCGAAATGCATCGCGAGGTAACGGATTACGACAGTGACGAAGAAACCCGCAACGAGTGATGCCGCGCCTGAATTTGATGCCATGTACCACACATAGGTTACGACTGCCCCGACTATTGATGCGCAGGCATAAATATGCTTTACGAAAATAACGGGCATCTCAAGTGACAGAACATCTCTGAACACACCGCCGCCGACGCCTGTCACAACACCGAGAAAAACAATGAGAAACGCGTTCGACACGAGTGAAGGCTCAAGTCCGGCGTGCACGCCGTCTACGGTAAAAGCGGCGAGCCCCACGGTGTCGCACCAGAAGAAAATCCTGTCATATATTGCTCGCGTCTTGCCGGAAAATTTTACGCCTGACTTATGTGACCAGAAGACCGTGAGGAAAACGATGTTCGCGGTGATTGCGGCAACGAGCACGAAAACAGGATTTGTAAAAGCCTTCGGAGGTGTACTGCCGATTATCAGGTCACGAATAATGCCGCCGCCGGTTGCAGTAAGAACGGCAAGTATATTGACGCCGAAAATATCCATATTCTTGCGGATCCCGGCGATTGCTCCGGATATCGCAAAAGCGGCGGTGCCGATGAAGTCCATGATGTAGATAAAAACAGTTGTATCCATAGATGAGTATTATAAATTTTAATTTGCAATAATGAAAGCCAAGGAGTATAATCTAGCAATCAAAAGGGACAACGGAGTCTTAAAGGAAGCCGTTATCCCTTTTTTTTGCTTTTTTGACACTTGTCCTGCCGGGATTTGTCTTAATGCCGTAGACGTTCCGGAAAGTCGCTTCCGTCTGTCAATCGCGCGATTGACGGGCGGGAGCTTTTTAATGTCTTTTGGTATAATATAGCAATGTTTACCGGAGGCAAATGGTATGTCGGCAGTGACGGAGTGCGAACATCTTGTTCAGTATTATGAGACTGATCAGATGGGGGTTGCGCATCATTCTAATTATATAAGATGGTACGAGGAGGCCAGGACCAGGCTTTTCGAGGATATAGGACTTGGTTATGCCGGAGTCGAGAAGGAGGGTGTGATGAGCCCGGTGGTTGCCGTTACGGCACGCTACAAATCACCGGCGCACTATTGCGACACCGTTGTCATTCGCGCGGAAATCACAAAATATACGGGCGTGAGATTTGATGTCACGTATAAAGTATATGATAAGGCTACTCAGGAAGTCAGATGTACAGGAACGAGCGAGCATTGTTTTATCAGCCGCGACGGCAGAATACTGTCGCTCAAGAGAGCGATGCCTGAGGTTCATGAACGTCTTGAGAGAATAATTTCAAACAGTTAAAGGAGTCGGTTATGGCAGACATTATTATTGTTGGAGCAGGTCCGGCCGGATTGTCGGCAGCGATATATGCCAGGCGCGCAGGAATGGATA
>ENA-UOYA01000882-UOYA01000882.1-activated-sludge-metagenome-genome-assembly--contig:-NODE-882-length-35382-cov-8.313301_pt1 | contig 35382 bp, 23 predicted proteins | sample MGYA00238163_ERZ764804 | MGnify/ENA primary metagenome ERZ764804 (study PRJEB28919, sample SAMN05720223) | activated sludge metagenome | isolation source: Anaerobic digester | place: Hong Kong...
AGGGATATATGACAAACTCTTCTGAGAATGGACACATCATCTTTATCTTCTGGTATATAATAATTTGGTTCTTCAGTCATTGCCACTATTCAATCAATTTAATAAATTATTTTACACTATTTCCACCACTAGTAATTGCATTTACAAAATGCAAAACATTATTTTCATCTTCCGCCATCAAAATCATACCTTGCGATTCAATACCTCTCAAAGCTCTCGGTGCTAAGTTTGCCACTACTACCACATTTGTACCCACTATCTTTTCTGGATCGTAATGTTCAGCAATACCAGATACAATGGTTCTTTGCTCAAAGCCGAGATCGACGGTGAGTTCCAAAAGTTTTTTTGCACCACTAACTTTTTTGGCTTGAATAATTTTTCCGCTTCGCAAGTCGATTTTTGCAAAATCATCAAAACTAATTGTTGGTTTGAGTGGTTCGTAAGTTCTTGAAGTATTTTGTTGGTTCGATTGATGCAACTTGTTGATTTGCTGTTCAATCACTTTATCCGATATTCTTACAAATAAATGGTTTGCTTCGCTAATTTGATGCTCTGGTTCGATGATGCAAGCTCCATTTGCCAGTAATTCCATCAATTCTTGTAGTTCACCTTTTTCTTCAATCGAAGGTAAATTCAATAATTTTGAAAGCTTTTCAGCTGTGAATGGCATGAAAGGATCCGAACAAACTCTAAGTACAGCTACAATCTGTAATGCCAAATTCAACACTATTGCAGTTTTTTCAGGGTCGGTTTTTATGGTTTTCCAAGGTTCGTTATTTTGAAGCAAAGCATTACCAATGCTTGATATTTCCATCAAGGATTTGAGTCCACCTCTAAAATCAAAACGATATAATGAATCACTCATCTCTTGCACTTTGTCATACAAGTCGATCAGTTCCACATCATAATAACTTTCATTATAGTTGGATCCGCTTATAAATTCTGTATTTGGGTCAAAATCAGGCACTTTGCCTTCATAATATTTATTGATGAGGACAACAACTCTATTGACAAAATTGGCAATATTATTAACCAACTCGTTATTATTTGTTTCTTGAAAATTCTTCCATGTGAATTCGCTATCCCTTTGTTCGGGCATATTTTTTATCATGTTGTAACGCAACACATCTTGCATTCCATCAAAATCTTCGAGGTATTCGTGTACCCATACAGCCCAATTTCTTGACGTAGAAATTTTTTGACCTTCTAAGTTAAGAAACTGATTGGCTGGCACATTAATTGGTAAGTTATATTTTCCATGTGCTTTCAAAATAATTGGAAAAATCAAGCAATGGAATACAATATTATCTTTTCCAATAAAATGAATCAGGGAAGATTCATCATCTTGCCAATATTTTTTCCATTCCTGTGGTTTTCCCTGATCCATAGCCCATTGTTTGGTAGCAGAAATATAACCAATTGGGGCATCCATCCAAACATACAGTTTTTTCCCTTCGCTATGTGGAATATCTTTTGGCACATCTACTCCCCATTCCAAATCTCGAGTCATAGCTCTGGGTTGCAATCCACCATCAAGCCAGCTCTTACATTGTCCTAAAACATGGCTTTTCCAATCTTCAGGATCGTGATGATTTTTGCCCTCCAATTTTCCATTTTCTATCCACTCTTTCAACCATTGTTCATGCTTATTCAAGGGTAGATACCAATGTTTGGTGGTTTTTAAGATTGGTTTTTCGCCACTCAATGTAGATCTTGGCTCAACTAGCTCTGTGGGGTTCAAAGTACTACCACAATTTTCACATTGATCGCCATAAGCATTGGGGTTGCCACATTTGGGGCAAGTGCCCATAATGTAGCGATCTGCCAAAAACTGATTTGCCTGCACATCAAAATATTGCTCAGATTCTAATTCTTCAAATTGTTTGTGATCATATAAATATTGAAAGAATTCTTGTGCTGTATCGTGATGCAATGGCTCAGAAGTCCTATGATAAATATCGAATTTAATTCCCATTTTTTCAAAAGTATCCACAAAAAGAGCATGATATTTATCAATAATCTCTTTTGGAGAAATGCCTTCTTTTTTAGCTTTAATGGTTATTGCCGCCCCATGTTCATCTGATCCGCAAACAAAAACTACCTCCTTACCTTGCAATCTTAAAAAACGGCTGTAAATGTCTGCCGAAAGATATGCACCAGCTAAATGCCCAATATGTAATGGACCATTTGCATAGGGTAGTGCTGCGGTCACCAAATATCTTTTTGGTGTATTCATCATTTTGATAAAGTATTAAAAATTGGTGCAAAGATAATGTCAATAAATAGTTTTTTATGGAAAATAGAAAAAAAGGTATAAATATTATACCAAACGTTTGGTAGGTAAAATATATTATGTACCTTTGTATAATGCCAACACAGAAGATAAATAAGAAGGATTTAATACTAAAATCTATAGATGTTTTTAATAAAATGGGTTATAAGCATACCAGTATGATGGATATTGCAAAGGCAGTTGGGTTGCAAAAGGGTAGCATATACCACCATTTTGAGAGTAAAGAACAACTTTTGAAACATTGCATATTTTTTGCTAAAACGTATCTGAGCGAAAATATTTTTCATTATGCTTATCAAGATGAATTGACTATTGTAGATCGATTGGAGTTGATATTCATTAAATTAGGGAAAATTGTTCGACGAAATTATCAAGGTTGTTTTTTTGGAAATCTTTCCATTGAAACCTCTAATTTAGATGATGATATTAAAATAATGTTGAATGATTTTTTTGAAGAAATGAAATTGGTCATTTCTTATATTTTAAAATCAAAATTTGATCCATCTGAAGCAGAAAAAATTGCAGATGAGATAATATTTATTTACGAAGGGGCAGTATTGATGGTGAAACTAAAGTTGGATGCAGCACCTTTGGATAGAGCAATAGAGCTCATAAAATCAAAAGCAAATTACTATGAATCAGCAATATAAAAAAGTAGAGAAGCAAAATAAAACATCGAATGTATTAAAATTGGCTAAGGCAACGATGCCTTTACTCGGCAATGTAGCACCAAATTTTACAGCAAATTTATTTTTCAAACTATTCACTACTCCCAAAAAAATTCCATTAAAACCTCCACATTTAGAAATTTTAAATCGTTCAAATTCATTTAGTTATACTATTAATGATGTTTGGGGAATTGAAGAATCAATAAAAATTGTTGGCTATTCTTGGAACAGATCAGGCTCAAAAAAAATACTTTTGGTGCATGGCTGGAATGGAAAAGCTTCTGATTACTACAAATTGATTCCAGAATTAATTGATAATGATTTCCAAATTGATGCTATTGATTGCAAAGCACATGGAGATTCGGAAGGAAAAAGATCCAGTATGCTTGATTTTATTTATTCTTTAAATGGATATTTTGATAATTTTGGTGTTCCCGATATTATTATAGGTCATTCTCTTGGTGCAACTGCAAGTATTTTTAGTGCAATTGATAAAAATTTATACATCGATAAAATTGTGTTATTGGCGAATCCAATAATTATGAAAAATGCTTTTTTTGCTGGTTTCGATCAAATTAATTTGCCTCAGAAATCACAAAAATTAGTTTTTGAATCTGCCGAAAAACTTTTGGGAAAAAAAATTGACGACTTTGATTTGACTAAGGTTGAATTAAATAATTTTCATGATATTTTAGAAATATATGTTGATCATGATGAGGAAATATCTAATGAAGATACAATGAAACTTTTACAAACTCATCCTGAAATTCATTCCATAAAAATCAATAATTGTGGGCATAATTATATTCATCGAAATAGCAAGGCTATACAAAATATACTTCAATTTATAAAAAAATAGATTTATTATTGATTCAATTTCAATCGCTTCTCGTTTTCAATCAACTCTTTTTCTGCTATAGCTTCTTCTGCCTCCAATTGTTTTTGCACCCTTCTTGCCACAAAAATACTTGCTTCATAGAGAGCATAAAGTGGAACAAAAACGAGCAATTGCGAAGCAATATCAGGTGAAGGAGTCACTACTGCAGCAATTATCAACAACACTACAACTGCATGTTTTCGATATTTCTTCATAAAATCTGAAGTTAGCAAACCTATTTTTGCCAAAAAATAGACAATTATCGGCAACTCGAAAACCAACCCAATTGGAAGAGTGAACATAATCATCGAATCGATATAACTAGACAAAGTTGGTTGTGCGGCAACACCCTCTATCGTATAACCTGCTAAAAATGAAATGGCTAACGGAGCTACAATATAATAACCAAAAAGTACACCCATTATGAAAAGTGAGGTGCTTATGAGGACAAACCCACTTGCAGCTTTCTGTTCTTTCGGATAAAGACCTGGTTTAATAAATTTCCATACTTCCCAAAGAATGAATGGGATAGCTAGCACAAAACCCATCCAAAATGCAACCATCATGTGCATCATAAATGCTTCTCCAACCTCTCTGGTTGCAATTATAAATTGAGGCGGATCAATACACATCGATTCTGAAATAGAACAAAGCACTCGATAGGTTAGAAAATCTTTATAACGAGGTCCGAATATGATGTATCTAAAAACAAAATCTTTGGCAATGAAGATAATAACTGCAAAAAATAAAATTGCAATAACAGATCGAAGAATATGCCATCTCAGAGCTTCAAGATGATCCAAGAAGGACATTTCATGCTCTTCTTTTTCATCTAGATTATCTACATCTACCTGATCTAAAGCCATTTTTTATTATTTGCTGCAAAGTTAAATATTAATAACTATTTGAACATTTTTTTAGACTAATTCTAATGTGATTTGATTAATCTAGTTTTGAAAATCATCATTAAAGTTAGAATTTTACAGCTACATTTCCATTCTAGCCATTGGTTCCACATTGAGCTGTGCAAAGTCATTATTTTTATATTTGTAGTAGGCAGCCATTGCTATCATTCCTGCATTATCCGTACAATATTGAAAATCAGGAATGTAAGTTTTCCATTTTAGTTTTTCACCAAAAGAAGTTAAAGCATTTCGAAGACCTGAGTTGGCAGAAACTCCTCCAGCAATAGCTATTTCATTAATCTGATGTGTTTTAGCTGCCTTTGCTAATTTTTTCATCAAAATTGAAATAATTCGTTCTTGAATGGAACAACATAAATCCTCTAGATTATTTTCAATGAATTTTGGGTCTTCTTTTTGTTTTTTCTGTAGAAAATAGAGAATTGAAGTTTTTAATCCACTAAAACTAAAATTATAATTTGGAATTTGAGGCTCTGGAAATTCAAAAATCGGCTTTCCTTTTTGGGCTAATTTATCGATCATTGGTCCAGCTGGGTAGCCTAACCCCAATAGTTTGCCGCTTTTGTCAAATGCCTCTCCAGCTGCATCATCTATTGTTTGTCCTAATATTTCGAAACTAAAAAAATCCTTTATTTTTACAATCTGTGTATGCCCACCCGAAACTGTAAGGCAAATAAATGGAAACTTAGGCTTTGGATCATCAATGAAATGAGCTAAAATATGTGCCTGCATATGATGAACTTCAATTAAAGGTATATTCAAAGCAATTGATAGCCCTTTTGCAAATGAAATTCCTACAATTAACGAGCCTAAAAGCCCTGGTCCTCTAGTAAATGCTATAGCGGAAAGTTGATTTTTCTGAATTTTTGCTTTATCTAATGCTGCCTCAACTACGGGCAAAATATTTTCTTGATGAGCTCTTGAAGCTACTTCGGGAACCACTCCACCATACTTTTCATGAATACTTTGGGTGGCAGTCACATTACTCAATATCTTTCCATCCATCAGCACTGCTGCTGAGGTGTCGTCACAAGAGGATTCGATTGCTAAGATTATAGTTGAATTCATAATATATTGAAGGATAATATTTTAGAACAAAATATGAAGGTAAAAAGTTGTTTAAAATTCTTTTGTTTCAACGATTTCCACTCTTCTTTCTTTGCTAGCTTTTACGTCATAAACGGATGCAGGCATATTTTCCAAATCATCGCTTACATCGCTTGGGGATGTAGTTTCACCAAGTGGTTTTTCCAAAATTTTTAGATTTCCAGATTTGATATATTTTTGTAATGCTCCAAAATGCCATATTTTGAAATAATTTTTCACACAATGAATTCTCCTTTGAGCCAAGCTTTGGTTGTATTCAGACGTAGCTCTTGGGCTGGTAAATCCCTTTATATAAACTTCTACTGATCGATTATTACTTAATTTTTTATAAAGAGCATCTGCAAATTGATTTAGTTTTTGCATTCCTGGATCAACATCATTATCGAAAAAATTATCAATTAAATGTAGTTGATTATCTGTTACTTGAAAATTATTTGGGGCTTGAAATTCAGTTTTGAAAAAGTCTTTTTTTTGTCTGTAATAAAAGTAGGTTTCTTCATAATTCTTAATTGTTGTGGTTTCTAAAGTTCGTTTATCGGGTTCATCATTATCAAAATATAAGGATATTGGCAAAAGAGTATTTAATTCACTCTTTGCAATCGATTGGTTTTTAATTGGTTCTGTTATTTTGACATCTTTTGAAACTTTATTTTCAACTATTACTTTTTTTTCAACCTTATTTTTTTCAATGAGAACTTTTTGTTTTTCCACTTGCCGATTGGGTGTAGGTTGTGTAATTATATTTTTCGATGTTGTTTTTTCGGTTTTAGGGGATCCAACGTTTGCTATTATTATCGAATCTTTTTGGATTGAAATTTCATTTTGATTGGAAATTATTGTTTTTGTAATAAGGGAATCATTCTTTACAATGTCTTGATTTACAGTTACTTTTGGATCGGATATTTTGGATTGATAAATATCATAGCAACAGGTTTGATTGTTTTTATCCAAATATAAGGATCCAGATCTGTTGGAAGATAGATAAATATTATCGTTTTTGGGACTGATACTATAATAAACATCATCCAAACTGCTGTTGTAAGGCTTGCCAATATTCTCTATTTTCTTTTCAGAGTTGTATCTAAAAATATCATAACCGCCAAACCCTCCATGACCTAATGAGCTAAAATACAATGATTTAGAATTCATATCAAAAAAAGGTGTGATATCGTTTTCAATGGTATTTATTTCAGCTAAATTTTTGGGAGTATCATAGTATTTATCCAAAAATTTCGATTTCCAAATATCTAATTTTCCTTTTCCACCTGATCTGTTTGATACAAAATAAAGATATTCTTTCTGTTCCGAACTATCGAAAACGATTTGAGGATGTGTAGTTGTAAATCCTCTTTCATTGATCGGAAAATCCATTTTGGCAGGTTTGCTCCATTTTCCATTTTTCTCTAACCTGCTTTCATATAAATTACATTGTATTTCATTGTCATCCAAATAAATACATTTAGTAAAAATAATTTTGTTTCTTTCAAGGTTAGTCGTAAAATGAGCTGAATGAATCGTATCTTTTGGATCTAAATTATTAATAACTTTTCCTTTTTCGTTGGGTTTTGCCACCATTATTTTTGAAAAAATTCTTTTTGGACTCTTTTTATCATTCGAAAATTGAAATCGCAAAGAGCTGAATATCAGGCTATCGCCTATTTGGATTGCAGCAAAATCAGAATATTCGCTATTGACTTTATCCAATTTCTTTATCAATATTGATGTGTCATTGGGCAGATTATTTATATTACTCAAATCTTTAATATTTGCTCTTACATTCTTAGTGAATTCTCCTTTAGGGTTTTCAATTTGATATTTTTTGAAAAGCTCTAAAGCCTCATTATAATTACCCAAATATTTTTCTGTTTCAGCCAAATAGTAGGTTGCATCTGGGTATTTTTTTATCCATTTTTTTTGTTGTATAATCTCTGTAAAGTATTTTTTTGCAGTCTCATATGAATGAGATTTGAAAGCCATCTTAGCAACTTTTTCGGTTAGTTCTCCAGTAGAATTGAACTCTATAGCCTTCATATACAACATCATTGCTTCGTAATAATTTCCTTGCTTACTTGCTTTGTCACCTGATTTTTCATAAGCAGCCGACGACTGTCCAAAAGATGAATTTATGTAGGTGAAAAATAAAGCAATGATGAAAATTCTCATTTGAATAAAGAATGTATTTATATTCTGATTCTAAGATACATGATCTGTGAGATTTGTTTATTATAAATGCAAACTTTTGTTTAATTTAGTCGTAATCCAAGTTCAATATCCGAAATTATATCCTCAATTGCCTCTATTCCAACAGAAACTCTAATAAGCCCATCTGTTATGCCATTTTGCATTCTGATATTTTTATCGATATTTATATGCGACATTGATGCTGGATGAAGAATTAGGGTATCTACATCGCCCAAAGTTGGTGCTAATGAACACATTTTTAAGCTATTCATAAATTTTCTTCCAGCATCTAATCCTCCTTTCAATTCAAAACTTAACATTGCACCAAAATTTTTCATTTGCTTTTTAGCAATAGTATGATGTCGATGAGAAGCTAGCGAAGGATGATTCACTTGAGTTACTTTTGGTTGTTTGGATAAATATAATGCAAGTTGATTTGCATTTTCACATTGACGATCCATCCGCAATGGCAACGTTTTTAATCCATTGTAAGTTAGCCAGGCATCAAATGGATTGCAATTGGTTCCAACAAGTTTCATTGCTGTCCATATTTTTTTCATGTTCTCTTCCTCTTTGCCAACTATTGCTCCTGAAATTGAATTGCCATGACCATTCAAATATTTTGTTGTGGAATGTATCACAAAATCTACTCCCATCAATAAAGGCTGTTGCAAATATGGCGTCGCAAATGTATTGTCAGCACAGGTTATTTTTTGATATTTTTTGGCTAAACCTACTATTTCTCGAATATCCACACAATCCAATGTTGGGTTGGAAGGAGTTTCGAAATAGATCATTTTTATTTCTGGATGTGATTTTAAATTTTGCTCAACTTCATCCAAATTATTCAAATCTACTAAATGAACACCTATGCCTAGTGGCTGAAGTATTTTCAGTAAAAGTTCAGTTGTCCCTCCATAAAGATTACCTTGGGTAAGTATTGAATCTCCCGATTTCAATAATCCAATCATCAATGTACTTATCGCTGACATTCCAGATGAAGTCAAAATCCCAAAACCAGATTGGTTGCTTCCGAGCATTTCCAAATTTGCAATTTTATCAGCAACAGCATCTATTGTAGGATTGCCATACCGACTATATACATGACCTTTTTTTTCACCTTTGAAAATTGATTCACCTTGTTCGAGATGCTCAAAATCGAATGAAGATGTTGCGAAAATTGGTAATTGATGCGGTTTCGTAGTTGTATGATTTTTTAAATCATGAACACAAAGAGATTCAAAATGTAGCTTTTTCATGATTCAATTAACTTTTCTAAAGTAGATAATGCATCATTCAAACCCTCAACATTTTGACCACCTGCTGTGGCAAAAACAGCTTGACCACCACCACCGCCTTGTATGGATTTTGCCATTTCTCTCACAAATTGTCCTGCATTCCAACCATTATTTTTTACAAGATTTTCACTAATGATTACAGTGACCATAGGCTTCTCATTCGAGATATTTCCAAACCCGAAAACTGCATTTCCAAATTTTTTTTCTAAATTAAATGCAATAGTTTTTATGGCTTTTGCATCAGATAATGGTAAAATAGTTGCCAAATAATTAATTCCATTCATCTGAACTACTTTACTCTCAAGTTCTTCTGCAATTTGGTTGGCTTGTTGTTCAACTAATTTTTCCAGCTCTTTTTGAAGTTTTTTATTTTCATCTTGCAGCGTTTGGATTGCTTTTATAGAATTTTTTGGACTTTTTACTAATTCTCTAATAGTATTCAACTCAATCATTTCACTATCAATAAATTGCTCGGATGCGTCAGCAACAATAGCCTCAATTCTTCTAACCCCAGCTGCCACTGCACTTTCTGATAATATTTTGAAGTAGCCTAGTTGTCCAGTTGCTTTTGCATGAGTTCCTCCACAAAGTTCAACAGAAAAATTTGGATCAAATGTGATGATTCGAACTGAATCGCCATATTTTTCACCAAAAAGCATCATAGCTCCAGTTTTTCTTGCCTCTTCTATGGGTACATTTCTTTGTTCTAATAATGGAATATTTTCTCTTATTTTTTGATTTACAATTCTTTCAATGTTTTTTAATTCATCTTCAGATACTTTTTGAAAATGAGAAAAGTCAAATCTAAGTCGATTTGCATCCACATCTTGACCTTTTTGCAAGGCATGTTTTCCAATTACTTCATGTAATGCAGCATGCATTAAGTGTACAGCAGTATGATGATTGGATGTTGAAAGTCTTAATGAATTATTCACAATCGCTTTCACAGGAGTATTAAAATCATTAGGGAATTTATCAATAATATGAATTGTAAGGTCGTTTTCTTTCTGAGTATCAATTACATTAATTTCTTCATTTCCAATAATTAAACTGCCTTTATCTCCAGCCTGTCCTCCACTTTGAGCATAGAATGGTGTTCTATCCAATACGATTTGATATTGGTTTTGACCTTTAGCTTGGATAGTTCTATATTTGATAATTTTCACATTGTCAATTTCTAAAAAATCATAACCATCAAAAATTGAGGTTGAAATGTCTGAAGTAACAATCCAGTCACCAGTAGTTTTTTTAGCATCGGCTTTCGATCGATCTTTTTGTTCTTTTAGTGCTTCATCAAATTCTGATTTTTGGATAGTCCATCCTTTTTCAGCGGCAATGAGTTCAGTAAGATCAATAGGAAACCCATAAGTATCCAATAGTTCGAAAGCTTCGAATCCACTTATTATATTGTTTTTGGGTACCAAAGAATCAAATCTTTTCAATCCACCTTCTAATGTTCTTAAAAAAGATTTTTCTTCTTCTAATATTACTTTTTGCACAAATTCTTGTTGAAGAAACAATTCTGGAAATACAAACTCAAATTCACTTGCTAATAGTGGTACTAATTTATATAAAAGCGGATTTTCTCTATTCAAAAATGAATAATAATATCGAACAGCTCTTCGCAATATTCTTCTTATTACATAGCCAGCTCCATTATTTGAGGGTAATTCTCCATCTGCAATAGTGAAAGCTACTGCTCTGATATGATCAGCTACAACTCTAATTGCAATATCTTGTTTTGCGGATTTTTCATAACTGCCATTGTATTTTACATTCGTTTCATTTTCAATAAATCGAATTAATGGAGTGAAAACATCAGTATCATAAGTATATTTTTTGCCCTGAATTGTCATACAAAGACGCTCAAAACCCATCCCTGTATCTACATGTTTTGCTGGAAGTGGCTCAAGAGATTTATCCGCCTTTCTGTTGAATTGCATAAAAACATTATTCCAAATCTCTACCACCTGGGGATGATCTTTATTTACCAATTGATTACCAGGCAATTCTGCTATTTCAATATCTGGTCTAAGGTCGATATGAATTTCTGAGCATGGACCGCAAGGACCCATTTCGCCCATTTCCCAAAAATTATCTTTTTTATTACCATAAAGGATATGTGATTCGGGAAGATAGTTCAGCCAAATTGATTTAGCCTCTTCATCAGATTCTAATTTTTCGGATTTGTCACCACCAAAAACAGTTGCATACAGTTTTTCTTTGGGTAATTTATATACTTCTGTAAGCAGTTCCCAAGACCAAGCAATAGCTTCTTCTTTAAAATAGTCGCCAAAAGACCAATTTCCAAGCATTTCGAATAAGGTATGATGAGTACCATCCATTCCAACATCTTCTAAATCATTATGTTTCCCAGAAACTCTCAAACATTTTTGAGTGTCTGCAACTCTAGGATATATAATTTTTTTATTGCCTAAAAAATAATCTTTAAATTGAACCATTCCCGAATTAGTAAACATTAAAGTTGGGTCATTTTTGTTCACTAAAGGGGAGGAAGGAACAATCTTATGTTGTTTCGACTCGAAGAATTGTAAAAAAGCTGAGCGAATATCTTTTGATTTCATTAAAGCTATCTTTTTAAAAATGAAGTGCAAATTTAAGACCTTAATTAGTAATAACAATAAAATAAGTGTAATTAATAGGTTTTGCTACTTAAAAACTTAATGCTGTTAAGTTATTTGTTTAATATATAATTTTCACTATTCTAATATTTTAAATATTAGAAAATTAATAATATAAATTTATCTTTTTATTATGGATATTTTTTTGATAAAGTTGATAAAAATAAATGATTAAACTTTGTATTGTAAGTATTGATTTCTATTTTTGCATTTGGTAAAATAAACACTAAGTCGAAAAATCTGTTTTCTAACTTTGATTTTAGAATATTTTAGTATTTATGTTCAAAAGAAAAGAGAAATTTATTTATAACAAAACAACCTTAACTTACGAAAAGGTTGTCGTTTCACTTAAGCAGCAGTTGTTAAGACTGTTTAGCTTTTTTTCAGTTGCAGTTGTTACATCTATAATATTTTTATCCATTGCTTTCAAGTATTTTCCTTCTCCTAGAGAAGCTCAATTAAAAAGACAGATTGAGCAAATGGAATATAAATATACTGGGTTGAATAATGAGTTACAAGATATGTCTAAGGTATTGGATAATATTCAACAAAGAGATGCTGGTGTGCATAGAATGATGTTCGGAATGGAGCCAATAGATAAAGCAGTTTGGAATGGTGGTGTTGGTGGGCATAATCGCTATGAAGATTTATTTAATTTTGGCGGAACAAGTAAAGTAATAGAAAGCACTTTGACAAAAGCTGAATTGCTTCAAAGACAATTGGTTATGCAATCTAAGTCATTGGATACTATTCAACAATTAGCAAAAGAAAAAGAGAAAATGCTATCTTCTATTCCATCAATAAAACCAGTTCGTGAAGATAAATTGAACCGTTCTATTTCATTATTATCAGGATTTGGTATGAGAATTCACCCAATTCATAAAATATCAAAAATGCATGCTGGTATTGATTTTGCCGCTCCAAAAGGAACTGCAATTCAAGCAACTGGTGATGGTAGGGTAGTGAAAGTAGATTTCAATAGTCGTGGTTATGGAAACTATGTTGTAATAGAACATGGATATGGTTATGAAACTCTTTATGGGCACATGTCAAGAGTTGATGTTCATCTTGGACAGAAAATAACCAAAGGTCAGAGAATTGGATTAATTGGTAGTACTGGTACATCTACTGCACCACATTGCCACTATGAAGTTCATTATAAAGGCAATCCAGTAAATCCAATTCAATTCTGCTTGGATGGTTTGACCCCAAAAGAATACCAAGAAATGGTGAATGCTTCTGCTGCATCCAACCAATCCTTTGATTAATATTTAATTATATATTATTAAAAAAGCTATATTGATTTTCAGTGTAGCTTTTTTTGTTTATACAATTATCATAGTACTTGTTTATTTTATAATTTGACTAAATGAATATTTAATCGTACTTTTGTTCGTATTATTAATCGTACGATATATCGTACTTAAATATAAAACATGATAACAGCAAATGAGTTAAAAGTAAAAGGAGTAAAAGCAATTGAAGAACAGCTGGCTAATATACAAGAAGTTGGAATATCAGTAAGAGGTAAAGTGAAATATGTGGCAATGACAATAGAACAATTCGAAAAAATGAGAGCTATTGAACTAGAATATGCTTACGAACAATGCAAAAAAGATATTGCTGAAGGTAGATTTACAACATCAATTGATGATCATTTTATCGAATTAGATAAACTAGTTCAAAATGTATAATATTATATTAAGCTCTTTTTACAAAAAAAGATCAACCATATTTATTCAAAGACATCCTGATTTAATAAAAAAGTATAAGAAAACAATATTATTATTGCAAGATAACCCTTATCATCCATCACTTCGCCTTCATAAACTAAAAGGTGATTTATCCGAATTTTATTCTATATCTATAAATTTGAAGTATAGAATATTATTGGATTTTATTATTATTGATGAAACTATTATTTTGATTGATATAGGCAATCATGATGAAGTATATCAATAAAAAAAGGAATAAATGACTTATTCCTTTTTTTAATCCTTGATTATCAAATTATATATTTAAAATTACAAATTATTAAATCATTGATAATCAATTATATATGATAATAATATTTCAAGAATAGAGATTTTTAACTCTTTTTATATTCTGCAAAATACTTGTAGAAATAAGGTATAGTTTCAATCCCTTTGTAATAGTTGAATAAACCATAATGCTCATTTGGTGAGTGAATAGCATCAGAATCCAACCCGAAGCCCATCAAAACAGTTTTCAATCCTAATGTTTTTTCAAACAATGCTACAATTGGAATACTTCCGCCACCTCTAGTTGGTATTGGGCTTTTGCCAAATGTAGTTTCTATAGCTTTTGCAGCTGCTTTATATGCTGCTGAATCTGTTGGTGTCACGACTGGTTCACCGCCATGATGCTCAGTTACTTTCACTTTTACAGAAGCTGGAGCGATGCTTTCGAAGTGTTTTGTGAATAGTTCAGCGATATTATGTGAATGCTGATTCGGAACGAGTCGCATAGATATTTTTGCATAAGCTTTGGAAGGTAAAACGGTTTTAGCACCTTCCCCAGTATAACCTCCCCACATACCATTTACTTCCAATGTAGGACGAATTCCTGTTCTTTCCAACGTAGAATATCCTTTTTCACCCCAAATATCATTGATGCCTAAATCTTTTTTATACTCCTCTAAATCAAATGGTGTCTTTGCCATTGCAGCTCTATCACTATCACTTACAGTAGCAACGTCATCATAAAAACCTTTAACAGTAATATGATTGTTTTCATCGTGAAGTGATGCAATCATTTTTGACAATATTGTCAATGGATTTGCAACTGCCCCACCATACACTCCACTATGCAAGTCTCTATTTGGACCAGTTACTTCTACTTCCATATAAGCTAAGCCTCTTAACCCAACATCAATTGATGGAATATCCATTGAAATCATCGAAGTGTCGGAAACGAGAACTACATCTGCTTTGAGTTTTTCTTTATTTTGCTCTAAGAAAATACCTAAATTGCTCGATCCAACTTCTTCTTCACCTTCTATCATGAACTTGATATTGCAAGATAAGCCTCCATTTTTATACATTGCTTCGAATGCTTTAATGTGCATATATACTTGACCTTTGTCATCGCAAGCTCCTCTTGCAAATATTTTTCCATCTTTCACAATTGGCTCGAATGGAGGAGAATCCCATAGATCCAATGGGTCAGCTGGTTGAACATCATAATGACCATAAACTAACACTGTAGGCAAATTTGGATCTACTAATTTTTCACCATAAACGATTGGGTGACCACTGGTTGGGCAAACTTCAACGTTATCTGCACCTGCATCTACCAATCTTTCTCTTATATATTCAGCAGTTCGGAGGACATCAGCTTTATAATTACTATCGGCACTAATGGATGGAATTCTTAATACTTCCAAAAGTTCTTCTAAAAAACGATCTTTATTTTGGGTAATATAGGACTGTACAGCCTGCATAATTAAATATTTTATTTGGTTGAATAAACGATGCGAAATTAATTAAAAATTACTAATTAATGAAGACTAATTCAATAAGAAGTCATTTATTTAAAAATATAAAGGATGAAATTTAAAATATCCACTCGAATTATATTCTAATGTCGGAGATGGGATTTTGATAATATTAAAAATGTTCAAAATTGTACTCAATAGCTTGTTTTTGGATTTTACTTTACTTAAATCAATATCAAATGACAAAAAGTATTGTCTTTGTCTTTTTAAATTTGAATCAACTAAATAGTGTTTTCCATCTATTTCAAATTCATTTTTAAAGCCTCCATATAAATTATTTGCTCCAAACCCAACAGCTAAATTTAACCAACTTGGAAGCCAATTAGGTTTTTGATTACAAAAACTTGCTGGATTTACCGATAACCAAACTGTAGATGCATTATAATCTTTAAAAAAAGTTTGAGAATAGGATTTTCCAAACAAATCATTTGCCCTTTTTTTGTAACTTATACTTGATTGACCATCAGCAGAATAGATAAGATTATTAGAATAGGTATAGGGTGTATTAGAATATTTAATTCTAATTCGCTGTTCTTTCCAAGTTAATTGTTGTGATAAAAATATGCCAGCTCCAATTTCATTGGATAAAAAGTCTGGTACTGAAAAACCCCAATTTGTAGAAGTTCCATCTAAATATTCTAATGCACCTTGATATATGGAGGCTGTAATAAATCCTGCCCAAGCAGCTTTTTTATTTTGTACACCTGCCCATTTATAGCCATTAGAGATAAGATTTGCTTGAAAATAAGCTGTGAAAACATGACCAAATTTATCCATATTTTCCCATTCTCCCATATCATTAAAAAAATGAAAAGAGGATCTGGGATATTGAGCATACCAAACATTGTTGAGACTTATGAATGCAACAGTAGTGATTGCTGTTGATCCTGAAGCAAATAGCCAAAATCTTGTAGTATGAAAGCTATCTTTTTTAGTCATAAACCTATCGAAAGTATTTTGACTTTCTAATCTTAATGACAACATTATGAATATGATAAAAATATATTTCAAAATACTATTTTTTTAGTTCAAAAACCCAAGCAGATTGGCATGGGATATTTTCTGGAGTAAATCGAGGACTATTAAAAATTATTTTATTGCCTTTCTTGATAAAAGAAATAGATTCATTCGAGCCTAATAAATTTATACTTTTGGGCTTAAATGTACCTTCTAATTCTATTTTTTCATCCCATTTTGTAAGAATTAAATAGATTGACGAATCATTTTCAGTGAAAAAATTATGTTTTTTAATCGATTTAATTTCTGTTTTTAGCTTTCTAGTTCCATAAATTGCCGAACCATTTACTTTTAACCAATTCCCAATTTCCATCAACCTTTGTTCCATAATTACTGGTATTCTTCCATCAGCAGTCGGTCCAATATTTAATAATAAATTTCCACCATTTGATACAATCGATACTAAGCTATGAATCAGCTCTTTAGCTGAGCTATAATCTTCTAGATATTCATTGCGGTTATATCCAAACGATTGTCCAATTCCTCTACATTCCTCCCAAGGTCTTTTTGGAGAATTGTTATCGATGTTTCCTGCTCCATATTCAGTTGTATAAAAACTACCATGTTTTCCTTTAGTGTTGTTTCCCCAGCGATCATTGATTACAATATTATCTTTAACTTTGGGGTGATTGAATAACCAACGGACAATTTCTGTGCTATGCCAGGTTGTGTCACTTCTGTCCCATTCGCCATCGGGCCAAAATATATCTGGTTCATATAGATTCACTAATTCTTTGATTTGAGGAACCATATAATTTTGTACGTAGCTATTTATATCATTTTTATATAAAGGGTGATACCATTCATACAAAGAATAATAAAAGCCCATTTTTAATCCTTTGTTCTTCACAGATTTTATCAAATCACCTGCTAAATCTCTATGAGGTCCTACATCAAATGCATTCCAATTCCAGGCATATTTACTTTTCCAAAGAGCAAATCCTTCATGATGTTTTGAAGTTAACACGACATATTTTGCACCAGATTTTTTGAAAACATCCGCCCAATGATCTGGATCAAAAAGCTCTGCATGGAAAAATTGAGTGAAATCTTGATATTTGAAATTCGGACCATAATTTTTATGATGAAATGCTGTAAATTCAGGATGAATTTTTAAGGATTTTTCATTCAATCTTTGCCAATACCATTCAGAATATCCACTTCCAAACCCGTCAGCATTTGACTTGGTTGCCCAAGAAGGAACAGAATAGAGTCCCCAATGTATAAAAATACCAAATTTAGCATCTTCATACCAATTTGGTGTCTGTCTTTTGTCCAAATCAGTCCAATCTCCATTGGTTTGCCCATTGCTTAATATTTGGTAAAATAGAAATGATATTAAAAGAATATATTTGATTTTTTTCATAAGACACAATCAAGTTGTATTTGCGATTTAATAATTTTAAAAAGCTCCATATTCTTAGTCTTTAGTATTTGCAGCAATTCTATTTGTAATTCCCTCAAATTCATATCTTTAAAAATAGCACATTTGATCATAGGAGATAAATCATTTTTTAGCAATAAGATAGAATTTTCAATTGTATGATTTTGATTTTCAACATGGTATTTTTTCTTCAAAGAAATATTATCTACCCAACTTTCGTAATTAAATCCTTGATGTATAGCGTTTTGCGTAAGTCCAACTTCGTATTTTTTTATTATTTTTCTCTTGTTTTGCAAAAATCTTACTTTCGAAAAAAAATCAATTAAGTAAGAATAATTATTTTTTTCTTTATTAAACCATACAAAATAAGACTGAATATGAGGTTTTCGATGAGCTTCAGAACTTATTGTAATGCCAGAAATTGTATTTTTTTTATTGTTAAATTGTTCAAAAATAGGCTCTAAATTAAAAACTGGTGCATAACAACTATCATTTGCTAAAATAATTGATTCATATTGATTGAAATTTTTTTGATTGAAAAAAATTCCTGTTTTCCATGACCCGAAATCTAATCCTATATTTTTCCTAATAATTATAGAAATACATAATTTTTCTAAAGTAGCGATTGCATTCCTACTTAAATTTTCAGAGGTGGAAATAAATACAATATTACAATCTAATTTGATTAAATGATTCAAATAGTAAATTACATACGGCTTTATTTCACCTTCTTTATCGAAATGTGAAAAAAAAACTAATCTACCTGAATTCAAATACTGGATTGATTTCCAATGATATAATACATTCCTTGAAACAACAATACGGTTAATAATATCTCGAAAAGTGGAAATCAATTTTTTTAAATTTAATACTCATCAATTTTTTTGATTATTATTGAATGAATAATGAATTAAACAACTATTGTAATTTGTTGAACAAAATTAACATTATAATTTATTATACTCTGTCTTTTAATTTTCAATTCCAACTAAAAATTTTTGTAGAAAGAATTTTTTGATCGTAAAAAATCGCCTTTTATTTTAACTTATATGATAATTTACAATCATGAAAATTTCATTTTAAAAATAAATTATATATCTAAGAATAAGAAAATCAAATATATATACAAATGTTTCTTAACATATTATAAAAAAATATCATATTTTGGCACAGTTATTGCCTCGTTATTAATATGCGATATTAATACAGATTATATCCTGTGAACTATTAAGATTATCATTATACACGAACTAAACGTAGATACCAAAAATCACTTAGGATTGAACATATATTAGAAGATACACGGAACGAATGAAAAAATGGCTTACACACAAATTGTCATTTCTTCATATACTATAGAGATATAGATTACTTTACATGTTGGTTAGTACAGAATGAGAAAATATTACACACAGTACATAATTCCGTAAAGGAAGTTTCCAATATTTTTTATGATGATTTAGCTTGTAAGCTATATAATTTTTATTCGAATTATCATTTCGAATAATTGCTAATAGAAAAATTTTTAGCAAGCTAATCATGTATTTGTTTTTACGATCTTTAGGTAATTACATACCTAAGGAAATGGTAATGTTTTGATTATAAATTTAATTTTTTTTAATAAACTATCATTTTTTACAAAAACCTAATTCTCATGATTACGTTAAATTCATTTTTTAAAAACCGACTTAGTCGGTATTCATTTTTTAGCATAGTTCTGATAGCCTTAGGCTTAGGACAACAAGCTAATGCCCAGTGTACTCTTGCTTGTCAAGGCGGTGTAAATATCTCAATTGATAGAGATTGTATTGATACACTAGATTATACATTTTTTCTAAAAGGATTTGTTGACTGCGTCGGACCATTCGACGTGTCGGCAATAAATATGTCTAACAATCAGCCATTAGCAATTTATAGTGGGGCTGGTTATGACCAAATTATTGTGACTGGTGCACATGTTGGTAGCAATTTGAAAGTTACAGTAAGAGATAGATCCTCAGGAAATACTTGTTGGAGTTTTGCAAAAGTAGAAGATAAATTGCCACCATTATTGAATGGCACTTGTACTGACACTACTATATCTTGTAGCAAAGGAATTCCTTCTGCTGCTGCATTATTACCGAGCTTTACTGATTGTAGCTTAGTAACTTGGACATATTTTGATGTTAAAACTGATTACAATTGTTCTGATCCATATAGCTACCTTGTTGAGCGAACATATACTTTAACCGATGCTTATGGCAACGTTGCTACTTGTACTAGAAGAATTTACTTTGTAAGAGAAACTTTCAGATTCGACCTAGTATCTGATACTGCTGGTTTTCCTAGAGACACTCAATTGAATTGTAATACGAATTTTGCGACTGTTCCATCTAGTGATGGCTACAGACATCCTAGCCCAACAGTTTCTAGTGCACCGAGAATAGCAGGTGTATCTATGTATCCAAATGGGGCTGGTTTTTGTGAAATGAATACTACATTTAATGACCAGATTATCCCAATTTGTGGAAACAATGTTTATAAAGTAGTTCGTACGTGGACAGTAGCTGATTGGTGTACTGGAGCAGTTTATACTAGAATTCAATTGATAAAAGTGGGTGATTTTGCATATCCTGTAATCACTTGTCCGAAAGACATTACTATTAGCACAACATCCAATACATGTTATGCCAATGTAATTATACCTGCACCAAATGTTGCTACCAATTGTAATTCATCATTCGAAGTTGTTTTCAGTGCTACAAACGGAAATCCATTAAACGGAACATTAATGAGCTATACAAATCCTGATAATAATATTTTATCTAATTTGCCAATAGGTGTGACTGAGGTGACGTATGTTGCTGAAAATAAATGTAATGGCTTGAAAGATACTTGTTCTTATAATATTGTAGTGAGAGATGAAGTAGTGCCAACTGTGGTTTGTGATGAATTGACAAGAGTAGCTTTAGCAAATGATGGAACGGCTTTAGTTGACGCATATTCGTTTGATAACGGTAGCCATGATAATTGCCAAATATTAGATTACACAGCTCGTAGGTTACAAAGCTGCTCTGGTCCATTAAAAACAGATACTATCAATAACCCATTCTCAAAATTTGTTAAGTTCACATGTTGCGATGTTGGAAAAACGATAATGGTGGAAATGAGAGTAAGAGACGTTTCTGGCAATTCAAATAGTTGTATGGTACAAGTGATTGTGGAAGATAAATTGAATCCAGTAGTAATTTGCCCACCAAACGTAACTGTAAATTGTGGAGCATATCCATTTGCAACTTCTTCAGGATCAAACTCATTTTTTGATACATATTTTGGAAAGATTGACCCTAAAACAAATAAAAGAGATAGTATTTTAGTAAATGTAGCTTATGACGGCACATCGAACCCTGTTTTTGTTGGTTTCGATGGCAAAGCTACCGATAACTGTTCTGTAACTGTAGATCAAGTAATTGTAAGAGATTTATCAAATTGTAATGTAGGAACTATTAAGAGAGAATTTACTGCAACAGATAATGGCGGCAGAAAATCTACTTGTACTCAAGTAATTACTGTAGTGAACGAAAGACCGTTCTATATTGCACCTGATTCAAAAACTACTATGGGTGATCCATTTGTTAAAAATGATGGTATTGATTCTCATCCGAAAGATGATATCATTTGGCCAGATGAATTTGTTGAAGTAACTACTTGTACATCAAATGGAGAAATAGATACGACAATATCTGGCAGACCAAGAGTGAATGATGATGTTTGTGCTTTGATAGCAATGACTTATGAAGATTTAGTGTTGCCAATTCAAGCTCCTGCTTGTTACAAAATAATTAGAAAATGGACAGTAATTGATTGGTGCCAATATAATACAAGTGCATATTCTGGAATTTGGACTTACAATCAAGTATTGAAAATTTCCAACCTAACTGCACCTACAATTGAAAGCGGATGTGTTGATACTACAATTTGTTTATACCCAACAAGTTGTAAACCAACAGCTTCGAGTGTGTCTATTACAGCAAAAGATGATTGTACGCCTATATCTAATTTGAAATATTCTTGGAAATTAGATATTAACTACGATGGAACATTTGATTTGTCAGGAACTGGTAGTACTGCGAATTTCAATACAACTACTAATAATTATGTTCCATTCGGAAAGCATAGAATCCTTTGGGCTGTGGAAGACGGATGTGGAAACATCACAACTTGCTCTAAGTTTGTAATATTGAAAGATTGCAAAAAGCCATCTCCAATTTGTTTGAATGGATTGTCAGCTGATTTGATGCCAGCATTAGGTATGGTGACAATCGAAGCTATTAAGTTCAATCATGGAAGTTTCGACAATTGCTCTACAAACTTGAAATACAGATTGGCACGACCAGGACAATATCCAACTAACCGACCAGATACTTTACCTTTAGCACAAACATTCACTTGTGATGATCTTGGAGCTCAAATTGTGGCTCTTTGGGTAGGCGATGAAGATGGCAACTGGGATTATTGTGAGACATTTATTTGGATTCAAAATAACATGGGAGCACCATGTAATACATCAAATACAGCTGCAATTACTGGTTCGATCAAAAACGAAAATGGAGAAGATGTTGAAAGTGTTAATGTGAAATTAATGAGTGTGAATGCATCGAATCTTACAGGACCAAATGGAAATTACAACTTTATGAACTTAGTAACAGGTAAAAACTATATGGTGACACCTAGTAAGGACATGAATCCTACGAATGGAGTATCCACTAGCGATTTAGTATTGATGAACAAACACATATTAAAAGTTGAGAATTTGAATTCGCCATACAAAATTATAGCAGCAGATATTAATAAAGATAAGAAAGTAACTACAGCGGATATGGTGGAATTGAGAAAATTGATTTTAGGAGTGAATCCTGACTTTTTATCAAATAAATCATGGAGATTCATCGATGCTAATTACCAATTCCCTAATCCAGCGAATCCTTTTGCGGAAGTTTTCCCTGAAGAGAAAGAGGTGCTTAACTTAACTACAATTACTAATGCTAACTTCATCGGATTGAAAGTAGGCGATGTGAATAGTACTGCAAAGACAAACAGCTTATTAGGAGCTGATGATAGAAATGCTAATGGAGTATTGGCAATTTCAACAACAGAAAAGCAGTTCGTAAGCGATGAAATCTTCGATGTAACTTTAACTGCTAATCAGATGAAACAAATTCAAGGATTACAATATACGATCGACTTCGATAAAGATAAATTAGAATTTGTGGATATCAAAGCTGGAGATTTAGAGAAAATGGATTTGTCAAACTTTGGATTGACGATGATAGATAACGGAATCATCACTTCTAGCTGGAATGAAAATAATGCTAAAGACGATGCAAGATTAGTGACTTTGACTTTCAAGGCTAAAACAAATGGTCAATTGAGCAAGTCAATCAATATTGGTTCAAAATATACAGTAGCAGAAGCATATAATGTAAATGGTGATTTATTAGACATCGCATTGAGCTTTAACGGACAAGTAAATAGCGGCTTTGAGTTGTATCAAAACCAACCGAATCCTTTCCAAGGAAGTACGTTGATTAGCTTTAACTTGCCAACTGCAAGCAATGCAACTTTAACGATTTACGATATGGCAGGAAAAGTATTGAAAGTAGTGAAAGGTAACTATGCAAAAGGTTATAACGAAATCAATATCAGTGGAAACGAATTGAATAATACAGGAGTAATGTACTATCAATTAGATACACCAACTGCTACAGCAACAAAGAAAATGATAGTGTTAGAATAGTTTCGTGTCATGAGTTCCTTGTAACATGTAAAAAAAACTTATTATAAGCCGTTGGAAAAGTCCAACGGCTTTTTTGTGTTTACTAAAGATAATAAATATCTATATATAATTAATGATATTCAAAAAAATAGCCATAATGGTTGAAAATCAGAACTATAAATTATTATCTTTGTTGAAATTCACAAAAAATGACTAACTTTAAAGAAAAATATATCAATCCATTTACGGATTATGGGTTCAAAAGATTATTTGGCGAAGAGCCCAATAAAGATTTGTTATTAGATTTTTTGAACGAGCTTTTAAAGGAGGAGCAAGGAGTCATTACAGATTTAACTTATCTAAAAAATGAAAATTTAGCTACAACAGAGCTAAATCGAAAAGCTGTATTCGACTTATATTGCACGAATGAAAGAGGGGAGAAATTTATTGTCGAACTGCAAAAGACAAAGCAGAAGTTTTTCAAAGACAGGACAATATATTATGCTACTTTTCCGATTCAGGAGCAAGCTATTGTAGGTAGTGAGTGGAGTTTTGAGCTTCAAAAAATATATACTATTGCTATCCTTGACTTTGTATTTGACCAAGATGAAGATGAACCTGAAAAATTTAGATATGATGTGATGCTAACGGATATACAATCCAATAAAATTTTTTATAATAAATTAAAATTTATTTATTTAGAAATGCCAAAATTCAACAAATCAGTTGAAATGCTGGAGACTAAATTTGATAAATGGCTTTATGTAATTAAAAACCTTCATAAATTAGAGCGAATTCCTGAAAAACTTAAAGATAGGGTATTTTTGAAGCTTTTTGAAACAGCAGAAATTGCAAAATTCGACAGAATGGAATATCAAGAATATGAAAATAGTCTGAAGTACTATCGAGACCTTAAAAACTCTTTCGATACCGCAAGAGAAGATGGGTTTGAAGATGGGTTTGAAAAAGGAATGGAAAAAGGAATGGAAAAAGGAAGGTTGGAAGAGAAAATTAATATGGCGAAAACTTGTTTGAGCCAAGGTTTACCAATTGAAATTATTATAAAACTTACAGGACTTACCCAAGATGTTATCGAGTCATTGAGATAATTACACTGCTTAGTGTAATTACGGTTTTTTAGTATTTTATTTCGCTATAAAGTCTATTGAGTAATCTGGGTTTAAAATACCTTTTGGGGAATCTGTTACCCAAGCGGTATTTTAGTATTGTGCACGAATATAAAACAAATTGTTTTAATAAACAAAATGTTTTATATTTGCGAATAGATTTTTTTGAATCCAAATTAAGAAATGGGTTTTATAGCAAAATTTAATAAAGCGAAGTTAGCGGTCTTAAAATTATTCAATTGCAACTAATTTCTAGAGCTTGATTTGGGGCTTATTATAAATTTTGATAAGAAAGTTTGAAATGCAACATCTTTATTTTCAAGGCAGTCTTTTCACTGCGGATGTGAGTACGTCCATGAAATTGACCTATGCATTAGATATTCCTGCTGGGTTTCCGTCGCCAGCAACGGACTATATGGATTTGTCGCTAGACCTCAATACGGAACTAGTAAAAAACCCTGAAGCTACTTTTTATGCAAGAGTTAAAGGTTATTCCATGAGAGACGAGGGGGTTTTGGATGGCGATGTCTTAGTGATTGATCGCTCAATTGCCCCTAGCAACGGCGTAATGGCTGTTTGCTATCTTGACGGCGCATTTACGCTTAAGAAAATTGAGCGACGGGGCGACAAAACCTTTTTGATGCCTGCTAATCCTAATTTCAAACCCATTGAAATTACTGAATCCAACGAACTTATCGTTTGGGGCGTAGTAACTTATGTAATAAAGAAAATTAAAGGTTAGCTGATTGCCAAATCTACTACAATTACTTTCATCTTATTGTATTCGTTTTCTGATAACCCACCCAACAATAGGATGACATCCAAACAAGAATGAAACAAAAACTCAACTTTTGCACAATAGGCAAATAATCAATTAAATAATGTGTGTAATAAATGAAGTTGTTGATGCCTATCAATATTAAACAGCCTATAGCACCCCAAAAAAGTTTATAAAAATGAAATGTGAATAGCCCAAATAACAATATTACTATAGCGGCAAAACCCATTATGCTGCCAATATTCATCATCAAGTCGTGAAAATGGGTAAAAATAAAACACGATGCAATCATCGCACCAATACCAAAAATGGGGATAAATATGTATAACTTTCTCAAGGTAGGAAAAATTTTAGGAGCAACAAGCCAAAAAACAGATAAACTAGCAGCAAGTATAATCATCGCTGTTAAAGCAATAGGTTGAGCAGAGTTTGGTTCGCCATTTTTGGCAATTGTACTTGTCAAATCACACCAATAGTTCGTATCCCAATGAAAACCAACCGCTTGACTATCCAAATTTGAACCTCCAGGATAATATAAAGTGGCAATAATGTATAGTACTACAAATAGGATACTTCCCAAAATTGGAATTAAAAATTGAATACTAATCTTCATTAATTTTTCAATCAACCAATATGAAATAATCAGCAACAAATCTATTCTTTACGAACTTCCCCTTCACCTTTGCATGCCTAACTTTATTGCAAAACCCATTATCCGAATGTGCATCACCATGTTGATCAATGTTAGTTCCATCCACAAAATAGGTCTTGCCTCGATACTTAATCGCAAGATCGCAGCCATTCTTCTCTGTCATTTTGAATTGACATTGACCACAAGATGTTTCAACCATTGTAGGTTTCACTATTTGCTTTTGTGCTATCATTGAATTTATGAAGAAAAATGGGGACAATACAAGTAGTTTTAGCATAAATAACTGATTATTTGATTATTGTAATATCTCCTTGATATACACTACCTTCATTTAAGCTCAATCGAAGAATATAATAATAGGTGCCGGCTGGCAGTGGGTTTCCACTCTGATTTGTTCCCTTCCAATTATTTAAGTATGGTTTGGCTCTGAAAACCATATCGCCCCACCGATTATAGATAGCTAACTCATTATCAGGAAATGGATTATTCCCATTTGCTAAAAAGTCCAAAAAGAAAGCATCATTCATTCCATCATCATTTGGAGTGATTGCATTCGGCATTTCAATATCTGGTTTTATGTTTACCAGAATAGTCAATTCATCTGCCGCTACACACCCATTTTTGCTGACGACCCTAATCGAATAAACTGTATTAATGAGCGGATTAACTTTGATTGTATCGCAATCTGAACAATTATTGCCATTCGACCAAATAATGCTATCTATCTCGTTTTTGGGTAATGATATTGAAGCTTTTATTACTACATTAGAGCCAATTATGATTTCTTGGTCTGAGCCCAATTCAACTTCTAATTTATTAGGTTGTTCTAATTTTACTTGCTGTTCGTACAGACAGCCATATTTATCGAGTATTCTGACGAAATATATTCCAGAATTTAAGTTGCGATAAATTCGACTGGTGTCATATTTTTGATTGTCAAACGAAAATGTATAAGGTGCTTTCGAATTATCAATTTGGATGGAAACACTTCCATTTCTGTCGCCATAACACTTTGGATCCAAAGTAGTTATGTCTATTATGGGCAATGGAGGTGCTTTTAATTGAATATGTATAGAGGTGTCCACACATCCATTTTTATCCGTTACTGTTAGTTGATAATTTCCAGCTATTAGTTTGTCTAAATCTTGAGTGATGGCACCATTGCTCCATAAATACTGATAATCTGATGCCCCACCTTGAACCGATATTGTAGCATAACCATCCAAACTATTTGTACATTTGAGCTGATAATTCCCATAAGTTGGTATAGATGCAACTTTCACTATTAATGGAGGAGGTGAATTAATTTTGGCATTTTTAATTTGACTATTATTATTGTTATCTGTGATCGATATGGTGTAATTGCCAGGTAATAAGCCAGTTATAGAATCAATAGTGCCCAGCATGACTTTCTCATATAGCTTATCTTGCAGATCCTTCCAAGAATATTTGTATGGAGCAACGCCGCCAATAATTTGAATAATTACCTTTCCATCATCGCTATTTGCACATTTTGCATCAACAGAAGTTAATATTGATTCGAATGAACAGATAATTTTTGTAACATACAGAGTAACAATACTATCGCATCCAAATTGATTGAGAAATTTATATTGATAGATTCCTGGCTTCATCGTATCTGTTTCACAAATTGTCTTTTGCAAATCTGTATATGATTTTTGTCTAAATACCAAATTATAATTTACAATACTATCACAATTATTGATGGATTGTAAGGTGTCAGAAAATATTGAGCTTGAATATATTTTCTTGTTATTCAATGAGATTGTATCTCCCTCACAATAATATAATATAATAGATTGCTCTATTTTTGGTAGAACATTGATATTAATTTTCAATATCGTATCACAGGTATTGTTGTTTTTGATCGTATCGCTATAAACTCCACTATTTTGATAAGTTTTTTGATTAATAATAATTGAGTCATTTTTACATATAATAGCATCAATGTTTTTAGTAACAATTGGAATTGTCTGATAGTCAAGTGTAATGATACTATCGCAATAATTTGTTGCAGTAAATATTTTTTGATAATAGCCTGTTTTTTTGATAATATTTCCATAAAAATCATAACTCATATTTTCACATTGTGATATATGTATTGTGTCAGAAAAAGAGGATTTTACTTTTAAATTGATCTGAAATATACTATCGCAATTGAATTGAGATTTGTAAGGAAAACGATATTGACCTGAATTATCTAATTTTTGATTATTATAAATTATCCAACTCCCGACACAAATACTAGTATCCAAATATTGAAAAATAGTATCTACAAAATTGATATTCAATGTTTTAATCGTATCACAAGCTGAGTTATTTGTAATTGTATCTATATAAATTCCACTTTTTGTAATGACTTGATTCCCAAATGGATAGCTGTCGCCCATACATTTCTGAACGTTACTATTCGTTTTCACATAATCAATAACATTAAGGTTCAAAATAATTGTACTATCGCACCCATTAATTGTCTTTCCTAAAATATTATATATGCCTGACTTATTAAATATTTTTCCATTTATCACTATTGAATCATGGCTACATATCGTTTCATTTCTTGTCAATAGATAAGTTGGATTCATTTTAATGGTCAATAGAATAATTGAATCACATCCATGTATTGTATTATATCTAATAAAATAGTCACCTTCAGTTGAATAAAATTTTCCTAAAACAAATACACTATCACCCTTGCAATAAAATGCTTCTTGCTTAGCAAAATATTTAGTATGTTTGTTTACCTTGATATAGAATGTTGTATCACAGCCATTTGGATTATTAATGTAAAAACTTGTATTGGCGTTGTCCTTATAGTATTTTCCATAAATCAAAACAGAATCACCATCGCAAATATTTTTTTCAATTCTTACAGTTTGACTGAAATTCACAAGTAATTTTAGAATATTTAATGAATCGCAAGTTGTATTCGATCGGATTGTATCTGTATAAGTTCCTGAAGTTTTACAAATTAATTTTCCAAAATGAACAGAATCCCCTTCACAAATTTCTTTATACTCTTCATGAATAAAAAACTGGTTTTTTTTGAGGTTTAGAAATATTGTAGAATCACAATTGGATTTATTTTTTAGAATAATAGTATAATTCCCTTCATCAAAAAAAACTTTATTTCCAATTGAAAATGAATCTTTTATGCAAATTGAAGTGTCAATAAATGTCGTCGATTTTGTATTGACATTCAAATTCAAATTGATCAAACTATCACATCCTGCTTTTGATTTTAAATTTATTTTATAAAACCCTGATTGTGAATATTTTTGATTATTAAATTCAACAAAAGAACCTTCGCAAATTGAACTATCTATATTTGTTGAAAATTTAGTTGTGAAATTTATTTGTATATAAACAGCTGTATCACAAGTGTTTGTGGCTGCAAGGTGCAATGTATCTGTTATAATGCCAAGTCCTTTATATTTTTTACCATATAGTTCAATACTATCTAATGCACATATTGTTGTTTGAATTTTGATAGGATTTGGCTTACTATGTTCGATTATTTTTAGATGAGATATGCTATCACAACCGTAGATGTTTTTGAAATATGCTTTGTAATTACCACCAGATTTTATCGTTTGATTTCCAAAAATAATAGAATCGCCCAAACAAAGATTTTGTATCGAAGAATTTACAACAGAATCAATCACCGTTAACTTGAGAATTACAATACTATCGCAAGTTTTTGTATTTGTGAAAATATCTTTATAAATCCCAGTAGATGAATAAGTTGAATTTCCAATTTTGATGGTTTGTCCTCTGCAAATCGTTTTTTCAAGGGTATCAATAGTGTTTTCCATTACTTTCAAATTCAAGTAAATCGTACTATCGCAACCAATATTATTACTAAAAATAATGGGGTAGAAGCCCGTTTTATCAAACTTACTAACTCCTATTGTAACACTTCTCCCTTCGCATATTGTAGTGTCTAATTGCCTAGCAAATGTGTCATTTACCACTAAAACTAATGTTACAATACTATCACATGAAAATTTGTTAGATATAAATCTATTCGTATAAGTGCCTGGTTTATTGATTTTTACGCCGTTAAATGTATATGTTTGATTACTACAAATCTGCCGATATAAAGTATCATTAAAACGGGGATTAAATACCAAATTATAATTTATAATACTATCACATCCTCCTACTGATTTCAAACTATCGATATAAGTTTGAGAAGTTTTGAAAACACTATTTCTTATGATTATAGAATCTCCATCACATCTTTTAAGGGATTCTGAAAAATTATATTTATTTACAACAGAAAGGTTTGTGGTAACTATGCTGTCACAACCAGTTTTTTGGGATTGCAATGTGTCAACATAAGTGCCAGACAATGAATAAACTGAGTTTCCAATAATGTAATTTTGATTCTTACAAATTGTTATATTTTGAGTAAAATATTTTTTTGGTAAAAAGTTTAAGTTAACATTTATTAGGCTATCGCAACCATCTTTTGTGACCAAAGTATCTGAAACATGACCTGTTGAATTATATAAACTATCACCAATCTGATATGTTGCACCTTCACAAAGTTCAATATTGTAATTATATGTCTGATAATCTTTTACATATAAATATAAATTAGTAATAGAATCACAAATATTGCTTTGACTTGAAAATGTGGTATCGCTATAGTTGCCAGATTGAGTGTAAATTTTATTGCCTAACTGATAAAATTGCCCTTTGCAAATAATTTTTACAAGGTTTCTGATAGGTTTTTGTTTGACAATCAAATTTAAAATAGTTATAGAATCACATGCATTAGAAACTTTTGAAGTGTCCTTATAAATTCCACTATTAAATAACTTTTCATTTTTGAAAGTAATGAAGTTGCCTTGACAAATTGTAGTATCAATTTCTCTAATCTTTTCTGTCCCAACAAAAAGATTTAAAAAAATAATACTATCGCATCCATTTGCAGTTTTTAGAGTGTCAATTTTTGGTCCTGAAGTATAATATACTGATTTGCCTATAGTTAAAGAATCCCCATTGCAAATGTATTTCGTAATTACTGAAGTTAACTTTGGTTTTATTAATAAATCTAAGTTAATTATACTATCACAACCACCTTTTGATTTTGTAGCTATCTTGTATTTCCCAGAATTAAAATATGTTTTGTTATTCAATGAAAACGAATCACCGAAACATCTGATTTCTTTTAGATTTGTAAATAAGGTATCTTTTAATGTTAGTAAAATGTTATATGATGAATCACAACCATATTGATTTTTAAAATTGATATTATATAACCCATTTTTATTAAATGATTGACCTCCAAACTTTAATGTATCGTTTTTGCAAATATTTATTCGAAGTAAGGTGTCAAATTTTGAATGAAATTTTAAATTAGTAGTAATAATACTATCGCATCCTAAATTATTTGTCAAAGTGTCAATATAGTTTCCAGATGTGCTATATACTTTATTACCAACAGAATACGTACTGCCATCACATCGGTTAACAACATTTTTGGTGTTTTGAACAGGGAGAATGTTTATGATTATTGAGCTATCACTTACTTTAGCACAATAGTTATAGTATGTGCTATTTATTGAATCATATAATGTTTTTAATTTGATATTTGGAATGATTATTTGAGCTTTTGCAGAGTCTGATTTTGCATAAGATATAGAATTAATTAGATATTTTCCTGAAGCATAACCAGTTAAATTTATGGTTTTGTTATCATAAATATTCAATATTGTAGAATCCTTTGATAAAATAAATTTTAAATTATAATTATCTGGATTTGGAATGCCCTTATCGAACTTTGGGGTAATTATAATTGAAATACTATCATTTTCGCAGTAATTCAATGGTGTAATTCCAGACATTGAACCAGCATCTGCCCGACAAACTCTACAATTCAACCCTGCTTCATCGCAAAATTGAAGCTGAGCATATTCCAAGAATCCCATTTTTGGAATTAGATCAGGACCAAAGTCATCAATTATTAGTTGCCATTTTCCATTAACTGTACCTTTATCGAAATCATTCAAATTGCCTTTGAAAGGAAAATAGTTGCCATAGTATTGTGAAAAAATTGACCATTGCTGAGCATTATTCCATTTGATTGAATAAGTAGAGTCTGGTTTGGGCATTGAGAATGTATCTACAAATGCTATATCCCATCTAGTCCCCTTTGTCAATAGTGCCGAATTATTATTAAAATATGGACCTATTAAGTTTACTTCCTGACCAGAGGGAGAAACCAATTTCATAGTGACATCACTAATAAATTCGTGAGTAAACTTCAGAAAAATCTTACATAAACCTTGAGATGGTGTTGATAAATCATTATTAACAGCCCCAGTAATATCAAAATCTAAGACGAGACGTGAATTATCTTTTATGGTATCTGTACAAGTGAGACAATTACATTGTTTTAAACTCTGACCATCTACAATAATGACCATCATAATTATATGTAAAAGCACATATAACCATTTCAAGTTTGGTCCTATAATATTGCGATAGTTCATAGAAATATACGGTTCTTGGTAAAATGGGAATCATTTAAGAATGCAAAAATAGGCTATTTAGTTCAGATAATCAATTAAATATAATTTAAATGAAGGAATTGTGAATCACTATAATTTATTATTTTTTTCTCTTTGCTTTAATCATTCTTGGTTTATTATTCATATCATACTTCAAAATTGGAGAATAACCATATTTTTTTATCAATTCTAAAGTTGCGTCAGAAAAATATTCATTGATTTCAAAATATAATAATCCATTGTTATTCAATTGATTGTCAGCAAATGAAAGTATGGCTTTATAAAAAACCAGAGGATCTTCATTTGGTACAAATAAGGCAATACTTGGTTCGTTTTTGACGACTGATTTATCCATTTTTATTATTTCAGAATTGGGAATATAGGGTGGATTAGATACTATAATATCAAATTTTTTTTCAGTTTTTGGATTTTTGAGTATATCTGCATGAATAAAATTAATTGAAGTACCTAATTCTTTTGCATTTTTTTCAGCCACTTTTAATGCCATTTCGCTAATATCTAATGCAAATAATTCATAATGTGGAAATAATAATTTCAAAATAATAGGAATACATCCCGAGCCTGTACCAACATCAATTACTGATTTGGATTCATTATTGTTTCCCAAATCATCTTTAACCCATTCAACGAGTTCTTCTGTTTCGTATCTAGGAATCAGAACATTTTCATCAACAAAGAATTTTTTACCCCAAAAGTATGCTGTATGAGTAAGATATTGTACTGGATAATTGTCATTAAGCTTATCTATAAAATAAAAAAGATGACTCTGGTTTTCAGTCCCAAAATCATCAAGATCCTTTTCAGTGGTATAGTAATTAAAAAAATCTTCAAATAGTATTCGAGCAATTGAAGTTGCTTCTATTTTTCCAAAGTTAGGGATTAATTTTTCAATACAATATGATTTTGCTTCTCTAAATTTCATCCCCAAATTTATCAATTTTCTAATAGAATCAAAAATATAGCCAATTCTAATCAGTAAATCAAAAATCTTATTTTTTAATTTTATTTAAAGTAAAAACGACAAATAAAATAAATATAATTGTAAATTAAAGTTAAAAATATGCTATTAATATCTATTTCTGCAACTAATATTTTATGACATTCAAAATTGAATGATAATTATATTATAAATTATTTTAGAAAAAGGAAATTTGGAAATGAATAAATGATAATTAATAAAAAATTTGATAGCAGAAAAAAGAGTTTGAATAAAATTATAAATAATTAAAAATCAATAATAAAAAAGTGGCAGTACATACTTTCTGTACCACCACTACTAATTTATAAAATTCCAATTATCTATATTATATTTTGAAAATACTAAAAGAATATTTTAATATTTCTTGAATTTTTACTTAAAAAATATATCTAAAAATTTAAAATTAGATACATCTTACTTTTTAGATATGCAAAGTTATTTTTTTTGTTTGAAATTATCAAATTTTTGTTGATTTATTTTATAATTGGTAAGAATTAATATGTGAATGGTTTGTTATTGGATTTATTTGAACAGTTTTGCTTGATTTATATGTTGAAAATTCTCCTATGATTATTTTAAATATATTAATTATTATATTAAGAATTAGTAATAAAAATGCAATGAAATATTTAATTTTTCAGAATAAAAGATAAATAATATTTTTTTTAGTTTTCTATATTTATAGACTATCTATTGATTAATTAATTTAATTTATAATAAAAAAATTGTAAATTTGCGTTATATAAAGTAAACCAATCTTCAGTTAGAAAATTATGAAAAAAATTCATTTAATTGGCATTGTGGTTATAGCAGTTGCAATTGCAATATTAATATCTGCCGCAGGAGATGTAAGTACTTATGCTTCGTTTAAGGATGCTATTAATTCTGGGGACAAAGTAAAGGTTTGTGCTCATTTATCAAAGGATAAGCCTATGGAATATAATCCTGATAAGGATCCAAATTATTTTTCATTTTATGTAAAGGATAACGATCAAAAAGAGCATAAAGTAGTTCTTTTGGCTGCAAAACCTCAAGATTTTGAGTTGTCAGAGCAAATCGTTATTACAGGATCAATGAAAGATGATGTATTCATGGCAACCGATATGTTAATGAAATGTCCATCAAAATATAAAGATGAAGAAGTATATGTGAAAGGTAAGTCGTAGATTTGACCTCAATTAGTATTCTATCTTATGATTTCATATATTGGGGAACATCTTTGGCCCAAACATTTAGGACATTTCTTTATAGTTTTAAGCTTTGTTGCTTCATTATTAGCTTCGTTTGCATTTTTTGTAGCAACTCAAAGAAGAAAACTTCCAGAATTTAGTGGTTGGCGAACTATTGGTAGACTATCTTTTGCAATTCATGGAATTTCCATAATTTCTATTATTGCCATAATATTTTATATCATGACTCAAAAATGGTATGAATATCAATATGTGCAACAGCATGTAAATGACGAATTGGCATTTCGATATGTTTTTTCAGCATTTTGGGAAGGTCAAGAGGGTAGTTTTTTATTATGGACATTTTGGCATGTAGTTCTTGGTATTATTTTAATTTTTAAAGGTAAAAATTGGGAGACATCAGTTCTGGCTGTCCTTGCCTTAATTCAAGC
>ENA-UOYA01000883-UOYA01000883.1-activated-sludge-metagenome-genome-assembly--contig:-NODE-883-length-35379-cov-30.927471_pt1 | contig 35379 bp, 32 predicted proteins | sample MGYA00238163_ERZ764804 | MGnify/ENA primary metagenome ERZ764804 (study PRJEB28919, sample SAMN05720223) | activated sludge metagenome | isolation source: Anaerobic digester | place: Hong Kong...
TGTCTACTTTGAGGTGTACCTGAGCGGTGCGCTGTTCGGCGGCACAGGTTGCTTCAAGCGCAGCGATGTTATCGGGGTCGCAAACGGTCAATGTCAGGTCGTTTTGCACGGCGGCGTGCATCTCTTCGGGAAAGGCAGGGCTGAGTTTGAGGATCGGCAGAGAAATGCCGGCCTGACGCAATTGAATTCCCTCCGGGACGGTGGCAACGCCCAACCAGTTGACCCCAATTTGCTCTGCCATGCGAGAGACCGCAACCGCTCCGTGACCGTAGGCGTTGGCTTTGACGGCGATGAGAATTTGACGCTGTGTGCCGACTTGTTGGCGAATGGCGGCAATGTTGGCACGAATATTGTTGAGATGGATGCGGGCATGGGTCTGATAGAGCATGGGCTTATCCTTTGAGGACGACTTTTTGCACGTAGGGTGAGGTACTTGCAGCTAACAATGCCCCGTAGTTGGGGTAGAAACAAACCTCATCGCCCAGCTCTAAGGGGGTTTGCGCTTCTTCAATGTCAAGGATCAGATGATCGCTGCTGCCGCCTAGAACAATGATGCCGGGGTCTTCTGGCTCAATGCCGTTGACGTTGACATCCTGACGGCCAATGTTGCAAATGGCGCGTCGGCGGATGCCGCGATCTACGAATTCGCTTGAGCCGCCGAAGGCATCTTGCCCGCGCAGGCCAAGCGGAACGGAGGGCTTGCGCTCAATTTCGACGATTTCGGCATAGACTTTGAATGTGTCTTGTCGGGTGCCGGGCAGGGGGCTGCGGTCAATCACGTTGCGGCCAAGGATGATGGCCTCGCCAATGCGCAAATGGTTAATCTCAGCGGGCATTTGTTCGGCAAGGAGGAGGGGAAGGTTGGCAGAGTTGCCGCCGGAAAGGAGGGGCAGATCTAGCCCGCTTGCTTTGCGGCATGTTTCGCGAATTTCGATCAGGGTTTGCATGTGTTCAACGGTTGGGATGACGCCGCCATAGCAGGCCAGGTTGCAGCCCAGGCCTTCAACGATGATGTTGGGCAGGCGGGCAGCCTGGCAGACGACTTCGGCGGCGCGATCGGGCCAGACGCCTTCGCGTAGGTCGCCCAGGTCTACCATGATAATGACGTGGTGTTGGATTTTTAGGAATTGGGCGGCTTCGGAGAGCAGCTCAATCGTCTGGACGGAAGAGTTGAGCGAGTAGTCAGCGCAGCGAACGATGTCGGCGGCGCGGCTTGGGGCGGGAATGCGCAGCAGCATGAGCGGCAGGTTGAGGCCGGTGTTGACCATTGATTGCAGGTTGAGAATGCGCGAATCGGCGACCATATCGGCGCCGCCGGCAACCAGGGCATTGACGACAGCTGGGTGGGCGCTGGTGACCTTGGTGACGCAGGCAACGCGGATGCCGTGTTGATGACAAAGCGTGGTGATGGCGCGAGCATTTTCTTCAATGCGCTGAGGGTAAATTTCCAGTCGGGGGGTGCGAATATACATGATGGCATCAGCCTTTCTATGCGGAGGGCTGGGCCTGTTCGGCCCAACGGCGGAAGGTGAGTTTTACATCCTCGGGGTAGGCCTGGGCCAGTGTGCCAAGCGCTGAGAAACGATAGTCACCATCCATCAGGATGGTGGCGTCGGGCGGGGGCAGCAGGTATTTGCCCGGGCCAGTGCAGATGCTGCGCAAGATGGCCTCGCCGCCGGATACGCGCGTCAGGGCACCGCCTGTGCCGATGACCCAACGCACAGCGGAAAGGTCTTTGCCCTTGACGATTTGTTTCTTGCCCATGGGGGTGTAGAGATCGGTGACGATGCCAGCATGACGGCGCACGCCGGTTTGCACAGCACGGTCGCATAGCCAACGAGTCAGTTCCTGTTCGCGTTGAGTTTGTGGAATGGCGCGCAGGTCTTCCATGCGGGCGGCCCAGGTCGGGTCGCCTTCCATTTCGATGATGTTGCGAGCATTGATGAATACGCCCAAATCGCCCTCAACGGTGCGTTTGGCGCGCGGTTCGGGTTCGGTCATGCGGGCATTCCATTCCAGGCTGCCATCGCTGACGCTGTGTACATCGGTGGTGGCGCCGCCGACATCGAAAATGAGGCAGTCGCCCATGGCTTCGGCGAACAATTCGGCGCCGCGCAGCACCGCGCCGGGGGTGGGTAAGATGCCCCAACGGGTCAGTTCGGCAAAGCGTGCCATGCCGGGGGCGTGAATGATGTGGGCATTGAAGACTTCGTGAATGATTTTGCGCAGTGGGGCGATGTTGAGGATATCTACATCGGGGAAGACGTTGGGGGCGGTTAGGGCTTGAATGCCAGCTTGTTCAAACAGTTGCTGAATATGCTTGCGAATGGCGGCGTTGCCAGCATAGACGATGGGTGTGGGCAGGCGCAAGGAGGCAAGCTTTTCGGCGTTGCGCAGGACAATATCTTTTTCGCCAAAATCTACCCCGCCGGCAAGCAGGATGATGTTGGGTTGAATGGCGCGAATTTCTTGCAGGTCAAAATCGCTGAGCGGACCAGCGGTGACCATTTTGACAATGCCGCCGGCGCCGAGGGCGGCTTCGCGAGCAGCCCGGGCGGTCATGCTGTAGGTGAGGCCGTGCACGGTCATGCGTAGCCCGCCAGCTGCGGAGCTGTTGACAAAGGTCTCGGGGGTGCCAACCAGTTGACCATGACGGCTTTCCATATCGGCGATGGCTTGTTGCACGCCAATGCCCACGTCGCCCTGGGCAACACTGGTTGGGGCAAAGCCTTGCGCCACATGTTCCAATCCACCGCCGGGCAGGAACTTGAAGCCGTTGACTTTGGTGATGGTGGAACCGACCTCGATGGTGAGGACTTGGGTTTGATTGGCCACGGAACACCTATAAGGATGAAGAGGCTTGCCTGCCCCCGCCCAGCGGGGGCAGGCAAGAAAGCAGCGTTAGACCAGGCCGCGCGCTTTGAGGATTTTGACGATGGCGTTGACCACGTCAATGCCCTTGGTGCCGCGGCCAAAAGTTGCATCGAGGCCGGTTTCTTGGGCCATTTCGCGGCTGACTTGTGTGCCGCCGGCAATGAGGATGATGTTTTCGCGGATGCCTTTTTCCTGGCACAATTCATTCAGCTTGCGCATTTGGGCACGGTGCACATCGTTGTGGCTGATGATGGTCGAAATGAGGATGGCATGGGCGCCGGTTTCGATGGCGGCATCTACCAGTTTGCCGATTGGCACCGAGGTGCCAAGGTAGTGATATTTGACGCCATATTTTTCAATGCCGCCGTGTTTGATGTCCAAAATTTCGCGCAGGCCGACGCTGTGTTCGTCTTCGCCAACCGTGCCCGCGACAACGCGCAGGCCAACCTGTTTGATGGCGGCGCGGATTTCTTCTTCTGGCAGCATTTCTTCTTTGACGGGCACTTGCAGGGTGCGGGGGTCAATATCAAAGTTGACCTTGCCCTTGACTTCAACGAAGCAGCCTTCCGCAGGGTGCAAGACCATGACGTTGACAACTTCGGGGTCTTGCAGGCCCAGGCGTTTGGCCATTTCCACGCCGTAGACGGGGGCCATGTCGGGGGGCAGGGGCACAAAGAACTGTGTCAGGATGACGCCATCGCCAGCCCATTCAGCTTCTGGGCGAATGGCGGTGCCATCGCGGTAAGGACGGGTGCGTTCCAGGCGGCGTTCGCAGTTATCTTCTGCATCCAGTTCATCAATGTAGGCGATTTTGGATGGGTCGCACAGGGTGCAGCCGCCGATGGGGTCGCAGGGCTTTTCCAGCCCAGCGGGGATGTGATTTTCGCCAAAGTGACTGCAAACCGGGGCGTAGTAATCGGGGTCGCGCGCGACGATGGTGTTGGCGCCAATGCCGCCTTTGCTATCACGGGCAATGCCATCGCCGTTGCGTTCGGGATATTTGCCCGAGTCAACGAAGAAGCCCTTTTCTACGGCAGCAAAATAGCCGCCGGTTTCGATGACTTCTTCCAGGAAGGCAACGGCGCGTTCTTTGATGTCGCGCACCATTTCGCCCAGGGGGCCATTGAAGTTGAGCGAGAGCAGCTCTTTGATGCCATCCAATGCAGCCCAGGTTTGCTTGACGGTTTGAATGCCGCGAATGTTGTTGTAGTGCCAGGGGACGTTGCGGCCTTCATCGGGGGTGATGGTGCTCTGGATGTCGGCGCTGGTGAGCATGGAGATGAGGGTATCAATGGTGTGCGTGCGGATGGCTTCTTCGATGTCGGCTTCGATGTAGCGCGTGTTTTGTTGGGCGCGCATTTTGAATTCAGAGAAGAAGTCGCGCAGGGCAACGGCATAGGGCAGGTCGAACCATAGTTTGGGCGCAGGGGGTGCATCCGGTGGAACGGTGGAAAGGCCAATCAGGTCTTTTTTCATGCCGACCGCGACCGAGAAGGCGCAATTGATGCCGTGCTGCACCATTAGCTCAGGCATGACGAGCCAGCCAGCTTTGGCGGTGGCGTTGGCGTTGTGGGCGCCATCAATTTGGAAGATGCCCGCCCAGGCCATGACGCGCTTGGCCTCTGCTGCGTCTACGAACGAGCGCAGCATGTTGACGTTGCGGTAGAGGACGTTGTATTGGGGGTCTTGATGGGCACCGTTGATGCCTTCTTCGGCAAACAGGACGGCGACTTCGGGCCCGGCAACGCCAGAAACGTAGCTGTGGAAGTTGATTGGGCGGCCAACTTCGTCCTCAATATCATCCAGTGCTTTGCGGGTGGCGCGAATTTGCTTGCGCGTGATCGGCACGCCGCCAATGCCTTCGGGGGTGCCTTCTAGCAAACCATCAATGTGGCTTTGGCCCATGGTGCGGATGACCATGATGTGATCGGCGCCGTGCCAGGCAGCCATGCGCATGCGGCGGATGTCGTCTTCGAAGTGCCCGGAGGCGATTTCGGTTGTGACGACACAGGAAGGCTGCGGGTCAATTGAGTCGAAGTATTTGGAGGCGGGCAGGCCAATGCTGTTGCGCAGGGGCTGCGACATGTTGCGATAGTGGAACGGGCCCATATCAACCCCTTCGGGGGGCACTTGTCGCCATGTCCAGCCTTTGCGGCGCGGCCGATAGGACTGCAAATCTTCCAGCAGTTTCTCGATGTCAATTTTCTTGTGGGGGGTTAGGGGTATGTGTGTCATGGGGGCTCCACCATTAGAACAGACCCTGCAGCAGGTCTTTGTTTTCCAAAATGGCAGCTGCGGCAGCGCGCACATCTTTGCCGGTTTTTTGGGCAACTTTGAGGACGACATGCCCGGCGCCTTTGCCAAGCAGCCCGGCTTCATAGACGCGTTCGACAACGCCGTGGGCCGTGACGCTATCAATGCCCATGCGCAACAAGATGGAACGTTCAATAGATGGGGAGGTGTGGGTGCGTGCCAGGTCTACGATTGGCTCAACAACCTGATTGCACAACTCCCAAAAGCGGGCTTTCAGTTCTTCGTCGCTCATTTTGCGCAGTTCTTGACGGCGCTGTTCAAAACGGGCGATACGGTCTTCGGTCATAGAAGAATCCTCCTTGCGATCAAATCAGCAGAAAAGGCTGCCGTTTTAGGCAGCTTGTAATTCGGGGAGCTGTTGCCGCACCCATGTTGGGCTTTCTTTGATGTCGGCAGCCAGGAATTCAATATCTTGCTCGCTCCATTGTTCGGGCGGGACAAGTTTGGCGGCATTCTTAAGGTAAGAAATGCGCAGACGTTGCATATCCTGTACTTTGCCCCAAACCTGTTCGAGGCGTTCGGGGATGACGATGGTCTTGCCGGGGATGTTGTCTTTGGGGTCGCCGCGCCGGACTTCGATGCCGTTTTGGCGGGCAAAGGATAGCTGACTGTTGTGATGTTTGCCGGCACCGGTGTATTCAGTTTCTTGCACGACGACGATTTGGTCTTGGTCCATTTGGCGGGCCAGGGTGATGGCAGCTGTCAGGCTTGTGTTACCGGCTGGGCCGCGCTCGATACCTTCCAGCTTGGTCAGCAGCTCGGTGACGTAGAAGACTTCGCCTTGGGTGACCAGTTGGTATTCGTCCATGTAGCGCATGCTGCGGGCGGCGTTGCGGGGCACATCGACCCGGTCGGGCCAGGTGGCGAAAGGAACGCCAAAGCCAGTGTGGCCGGTGGTGAACGATTTGCGGTTGAAGTCGTGATCAGAGGCCATGTGTAGGCCGCTGAGGTCTACGGAGCAGGCGACAATGCGGGTGTGGGTACAGCCGGCAGTGTGCAAGCCGCGCGCAGTGCCGGTCAGGTTGCCGCCGCCGGCGTGGGTGATGACGACCGCGTCGGGGTCACGGTGATAGCGTTGGCGCACCTGCAGGGCGATTTCGTAGCCCAGGCTTTCAACGCCGCGAATGCCAAAGGGCGTGTATAAGCTGGCGTTGAAAAAGCCGGTTTCTTCCAGGGTGCGCAACAGCATATAGAACAGTTCTGGGCCAACGGTGAGCTTGAGCACTTCGGCGCCATAGGCCTCACAGGCGCGCCCTTTTTCGATGATTTCGGGCTGACCGACGCCGCTGCTGTCGTAGACTTCTTGGACAATGATGCTCTTTAGACCGCGTTGGGCCGCCTGACTGGCAACTGCTGCGCCATAATTGCCGCTTGTGGCAGCAATCATGCCTTTGTAGCCTTTTTGCAGGGCTTCGTAGGCGCTGATGGAGGCACGGCGGGCTTTGAAGCTGCCGGAAGCGTTGGCGGCCTCGTCCTTGAGCAGGATGGTGGCGCCTTTGCCGGGCGGGGAAATGCGCCGGACTGCTTCGGTCAGGCGGCGCAGTTCGTAGAGCGGGGTGTTGCCGACTTTGGTCTCTTGCTGGATGCGCAGGATGTCTTCCATGCTGTAGCCGGTGTCGCGCATCATGCGCTCATAGTCAAAGGCAATTGGGCTTTGAATGTATTCGTTGTAATCAATGCCCAGCGAGGCCTTCATGATGTCATTCTTGCGGGCCATGACGGCCGCGTAGGAAAGGTCGCGCCCGCTCATGCTTCCTCCTCTGTGCCGATGGTCAGCAGCTCTGGCACTGTGTCGCCGAAGCTATGCTGATAGCTGGGGTTGACGGTGCGCAGGGTGCCGCTGAGCTCGCGCCCGATGATGGTGCGGATGTGGACGCGTTGGCCTAGTTCGGCATCGTGCAACAGGAAGCCCGAGACGCGCATCACATAGGGGGTTTGACGGGTGTCTTCTGGCAGGGTGGTGGCGCGCTCTTCGGGCCGCAGAATGACTTCTTCAATCTCGACCCAGGTTCCTTTGGGAATTTTGCTCATACAGGGTACTCAACTTTCCTGACCCAATGGTCCGTTGGTGGTTTTAGATGTTGCGGTGGTAGGCACTTTCGCCCATCAGTGCGGCGGGTGTTGGCAGGTCAATCATGCGCTTGAGGCCGGGCGTGGCAGCAAAGACGTGTGGAATCATGTTGACGGCGATGCCCATGGTGGCAATGCCCCCGGCAATTTCGGGTTTGATGGACATGTGAATTTCGGGCTTGCCGTAGATATTGATGTAGTCGCCCGTGTCTTGGTTTTCCAGTTGTGGGTGGATTTGCTGCGGGTGAATCAGGCGGATGACTTCCTTGTCGCCGCGATAGCCAATGCCGATGTGTGCACAGCCGGCAACCATGCCGGGTTCGACCGTGACGTGTGGCGTTTCGCGGTGCACTTTGCTGATGATGGGCTCGCGGAATTGCTCGATGCGGTCTACGCCCAGGCCGAGTGCATCGCTGATCATGTGAATGGATTCGGGGAAGCCGACATGACCCACAATTGAGCCGTCGGCAACGCCCTGACGGAAAGCTTCGGGGGTTGTGCCAACGCCCTGTGATTTCATCACGGTTGGGCCATAGGGGCTGAGGTCGTTGACGCGCGAGGCTTCGATGCGCTCAACGCTGTGATTGCCGCCTGTGAGGGTGACGATTAACAAATCGAGCACAAAGCCGGGGTTGACGCCGGTGCCAAGCACGGAAACGCCGTGTTGCTTGGCCAGCGCATCGAGCTCTTTGGCCAATTCGGGGCTTTGGGCGTAGGGGTCGGACATTTCTTCGGCGATGGAAATGCAGTTGATGCCGGCGGAGATAACTTTGCGCAGATCGGGCATTTGCTCTTTGAGCCAGGAGGTGGTGGCAAGGATGGCAACATCTACCTGCTCTTTCTTGAGCACATCTTCGGGCTTGTTGGTAATGGTAACGCCCAGGGTGTGGCCTAACTTGAGCGCTTCGCCCAGGTCTTTGCCAACATAATCGGGGCGGCTGTCAATGACGGCAACGATTTGAAGACCGGCCTTGTCGAGCATGAGACGGGCCATGCCGCTTCCCATGGCACCGAGGCCCCACTGAAGAACACGAATTGGCTGCATAATCAAATTCCTTTCGTCAATCAAAAAAGTTTAATGCCCGGAGCGAATGGTGTGGAGCAGGGCCAGATTGGGCGGCTGAATGGTGCCAACCGGAAAACTGGCGATGACAACAGCTTGTGCGCCGGGTTGAATCTCTGTGAAAGAGAGGATGGCTTGCTCAACAATCGTGAGCATACTTTCAACGGTTGTGGCGTGTGGCACCAGGAAGGGTAACACGCCCCAATAGAGGCTCATGCGCTGATAGGTGCGCTGATCGGGGGTGAAGGCCAAAATGGGCACCTGTGGCCGGGCTTTGCTCATCAACAGGGCGGTTTTGCCGGTGACGGTGAAGACGGCAATGCAGGCAACGTTGCGATCGTGTGCCAGTTCGCGGGCGGCCAATGTCATCGAGATGGCATCATCACGGGTCACGGATTGGGGAAATTCAGAGGCGTGCCCCCAGGCTGCAAAGCTTGCTTCGGCATTGCAGACAATGGCATCCATCATCTGCACGCTTTCAACCGGATAGTCGCCGCTGGCAGTTTCGCCAGATAGCATGACGGCATCGGTGCCATCCAACGCGGCATTGGCAACATCCGAGGCTTCGGCGCGGGTGGGGCGCGGGTTGTGGATCATCGAGTCGAGCATTTGCGTGGCGGTGATGACCAGTTTGGCGTGCCGGTTGGCCATTTTGATGATTTCTTTTTGGATGATGGGCACGGCAGCGGGGGAGGTTTCTACGCCCAAGTCGCCGCGCGCCACCATCACACCATCGGCGGCATGGATGATGGCGTGCATGTTTTCGATCGCTTCGGGCAGTTCCAGCTTGGCGATGATGGGGGTGTTGGCTTTTTCGGGGCAAAGCTTTGTCATCGTTTGGCGCACGTGTTCAATGTCTTCGGGGGTGCGCACGAAGGAGATGGCAATCATATCCACGTCTTGTTCGAGGCCAAAAGCCAGGTCTTCTTCATCTTTTTCGGTGAAGCCGGGGATGTTGAGGTGTGTGCCGGGCAGGTTGACGCCTTTGTGCGCGCTGAGCAGCCCGCCCAAGACGACCTTGGCATGGACGGATGTTCCCTCAACTTTGGTGACTTCAACTTCCAGGTGACCATCATCCATCAGGATGCGGTTGCCGGGGTGCACGCTTTCGGCCAGGGCGGGCACGTCCAGGGGAATGATGGTGCTGCCGGTTAAGGAGGCTTCGGTTGGTGTTTCTATGGGGGTGAGAATGACGCTTTGACCGGCAACAAGTTGCAAACCGGGCTTGGGCAGGTCACCGACGCGCAGTTTGGGCCCTTGCAGGTCTTGCAGAATGGCAATGGGGCGATGAAGTTTGCGAGATAATTTGCGTACCAGACCAATTGTTTCTGCGTGACTGACGTGTGTTCCATGCGAAAAGTTGAGGCGGACAACATCTACCCCTGATTCAATCAGCTGACGAATGGTCGCTTCGTCCTGACTGCTTGGCCCCAGGGTGGCAACAATTTTGGCTTTGCGCGACATAGACCCTCCCGAAACAAAAAAGATATAAAAATTATACTCGATTTGTTTCGCTTTGCTTTAAATGAAGTTGAGCGCCTTGGCTTGGGCACGGAGCTCTTCGCGGAACTGCGGGTGGGCAATGGAGATGAGCAACTGTGCGCGCTGACGGATAGATTTGCCGTACAGATCCACCATGCCATATTCGGTGACAACATAATGAATGTGGTTGCGCGAGGTGACAACGCCTGCGCCCTGTTTGAGCATGGGCACGATGCGGCTGACAACCTGTCCGTTGCGCAGGGTGGTGGTGGAGGGTAGGGCAATGATGGGCAGCCCGCCTTCAGAGCGCGAGGCCCCGTAGATGAAGTCTAACTGCCCGCCGACGCCGCTATAGAAGCGGGGGCCAATGCTATCGGCGCAAACCTGACCGGTGAGGTCTACTTCGATGGCCGAGTTGATGGCAACCATGCGGGCATTTTTGGCAATGGTGAAGGGGTCGTTGACATATTCGGTGCGGTGCAATTCGATGGCCGGGTTGTCATCTGCCCATTCGTAGAGGCGGCGGGTGCCAATCATGAAGCCGGCAACAATTTTGCCAGGGTGCAAGGTCTTGCGTGCGCCGGTTAACACTCCTGCTTCAAACAGGTCTATGACGCTGTCGGAGAAGAGCTCGGTGTGCACGCCGAGATCTTTTTTCTCGAAGAGGAAGCTGAGGACGGCGTTGGGAATGGAGCCGATGCCGAGTTGCATGGTGGCGCCATCGGGGATGCGTTCGGCGATGTGCCGGGCGATTTCACAAACGATGGCCTGATCGCCTTCTTCGGTCATGGCAAGCTCAGATAGCGGTTCGTCTACTTCGACGATGGCATCGAGTTGACTGACGTGGATGAGCGTGTCGCCCAACATGCGCGGCATGTGCGGGTTGACCTGAGCAATGATCAGGCGTGCTGCTTCGGCGGCGGCCTTGGTCAGGCCTGCTTCGATGCCGAGGGTGCAAAAGCCATGCCGATCGGGGGGGGAGATATGAACAAGGGCTACATCGAGAGGTAAGACGCCGTTTTTGAACAGCAGCGGCAGCTCAGAAAGCAGCACAGGGGTGAAGTCGGCGCGGCCCTCCCAAACGGCTTTGCGCACATTGCCGCTGATGAAAAGGGTGTTGACGCGCAAGTGCCCTTCCATCTCGGGGGCAACGTATTCTGAGCCGGCGACGGTGAGCGCCTGACAGATTTCCACATCTTGCAGGGCGGGGGCGTAGGCAACTAATGCATTCAGCAGATGATGCGGCACGGAGCAATTGCCGGTCAGGAAGATGCGTTGCCCGGAGCGGATGAGGCGCACGGCCTCTTCGGCAGTCATGCGGTGAGTTTGGTAGTGTTCGATCCAGTTCATGTGCGTTTAAGAAACAGTATCGGGGCAGGTTGTAGACCCGCCCCGATGGGATTGGATGTAACTAGGCTTTGTTCAAAACCTCGAGCAAGATGGCTTTTTGAGCGTGCATGCGGTTGTGGGCCTGTGGGAAGAGGCGTGAGTGCGGGCCATCGGCAACGGCATCGGTGATTTCGTGGTTGCGGTGTGCCGGCAGGCAGTGCATGACGATGACATCGGGGCGTGCTTCGGAGACGAGTTGTTCGTTGACCTGATAGGGCGGGAAGACGGCTTCGCGCTTTTTGGCTTCGGCTTCCTGGCCCATGCTGGTCCAGGTGTCGGTGTAAATGACGTGAGCATCGCGCACGGCCTCGTGCGGGTCGCGCAGGAAAGAGAGTTTGCTGCCACTTTCGGCGGCAAATTGGCGGGCAATTTCGACGGCGCTGGGCAGAATGTCGTAGTCTTCTGGGTTGGCAATGGTGAAGTTGGCGCCCAGTTTGGCGCAGATGTGCATCAGTGAAACGGCAACGTTGTTGCCATCGCCGATGAAGGTAACATTGAGGCCCTTGAGGTTGCCAAATTCTTCTTGGATGGTGAGGGCGTCGGCCATGGCCTGGCAGGGGTGATTGTAGTCGCTGAGGCCGTTGATGACCGGGACGCTGGCCCATTGGGCGAGCTGTAAGACGTGATCATGGGCGAAGACGCGCGCCATGATGACATCCACATAGCCGGAGAGGACGCGGGCAACATCGGCGATGGATTCGCGCTGGCCGAGGCCAATTTCATTGGGGGAAAGGTAGAGGGCATCGCCACCCAGTTGGCGCATGGCCATATCAAAGCTGACGCGGGTGCGCAGGCTGGGTTTTTGGAAAATCATGCCGAGCACTTTGCCTTTCAGGCGGGGTTCGTTGCCACCCGCTTGCAGTTCTTTTTTGATGCGAACGGCAAGGTCGAGCATGGCCTGCAGTTGGGCTGGGGAATAATCAGACACAGCCAAGAAGTCTTTTTTCATTTTCTCTCTCTCCTGTCAGTGAATTAAAGGGATAAGGCAGCATGATGAGTATAACAAACCTTCTCAAAAATTCCATGGATATTGATATGGGTTTGCTATGACCAATGTCATCAAAATTGGATATTATATATAATTTGGTTGTTGAGGCACCGGACAACAATATGTGGTATGATTATTCTATGTCAGGACTGGGGCTGTTTCGATGAGTGCAACGATTAAATCCAAGCAGCGTGTGGCGGATTATGGTGAGGTGCTGACCCCGCAGCATATTGTGGATGCAATGCTTGACCTGGTGAAGCAGGAGACCGAGCGGATCGATTCGCGCTTCCTGGAACCTGCTTGTGGCACGGGCAATTTTCTGATCGAGGTGCTGCGGCGCAAGTTGCAAGTGGTTCAGAAGCGCTATGCAAAGAATCAGCTGGACTATGAGCGCTACGCGGTGTTGGCGGTCTCTTCGCTGTATGGCATTGATATTCTGGCGGATAACGCCCAAGAGTGTCGTCAGCGCCTATATGAGGCTTTTGACGCGGCCTACACGGCGCTATTTGGCGTCAAGGCTAAAGCGGCCTGTCGTAAGACGGTGCGCTATATTCTTGAGTGTAATATCATTCACGGTGATGCGCTGTCGCTGAAAACGGTGGGGGAGAATCCGCAACCGATTGTGTTTGCGGAATGGTCGTTGGTGAGTGGCAGCTTGTTGAAGCGGCGTGATTTTGCCTTTCATGAGCTTGTCAGTCAGGCTTCGATGCGCGAGTTGCCGCTGTTTTCGGATTTGGGCGAGGAAGTGTTCATCCCTGAGCCGGTGAGGGAATATCCGCCGGTGCATTTTCTGGAGGTGGGAAAATCCGCGAATGAACGCCAATAAACACGAATTGATGTTCAAAGATGAGGTGTATGCCATTGTTGGGGCAGCGATGGAAGTGGCGAACGAGCTTGGCAGCGGTTTCCTGGAAGCGGTTTATCAAGAGGCGCTGACCATCGAGTTCGAGGAGCGACGGATTCCCTATACGGCGCAACCGCTTGTCGAAATATTTTACAAGCTTCACAGGCTGGCCAAGGAATACATTCCAGACTTTATATGCTTTGGCCAGATCGTGGTAGAGATCAAAGCGATCAAACAACTAACCTCGGTTGAAGAGGCTCAATTGCTGAATTATTTAAAGGCGACGGGCAAGCCTGTCGGCGTGCTGCTCAACTTTGGCGCGCCCAAGCTGGAATGGAGACGCATGGTCATGACGAGGAACCGCGGATGAAAAGAATGATGAAACCGCCAATCAACGCTAACGCACGTGAATCCAGCAACCAGAAAAAACCTTCTATTCGCGTTCATTCGCGTCCATTCGCGGATACAAATTACAACCCGGATGTGCTTTCGTGCCTGGCGAACCTCTCCAGCGACGAGGTCTTCACCCCGCCGCAGGTGGCCAATCAGATGCTCGACCTGCTGCCGCCCGAACTCTGGAGCGACCCGAACGCCCGCTTTCTGGACCCGTGCTGTAAATCGGGCGTGTTTCTGCGCGAGATCGCCCGGCGGTTGGATAAGGGCCTGGGTCAGCAAATCCCCGACCGGCAGGAACGCATCAATCATATCATGACGCAGCAACTCTTTGGCATTGCCATCACCGAGCTGACCGGGTTGATGTCGCGCCGCTCGGTGTATTGTTCCAAAACCGCTAATGGCAAGTATTCGGTTTGTACGGCTTTTGATACGGCGGAGGGCAATATCCGTTATCACCGGGTGGAGCACACGTGGAAGGATGGCCGCTGTGCCTTTTGCGGTGCGAGTCAGGAGAGTTATCAGCGCGGTTTGGAGCTGGAAACGCACGCGTATGCATTCATTCACACCGAAACACCGGAGGAGATTTTTGCGATGAAATTCGATGTCATTATCGGCAACCCGCCGTATCAGTTGAGCGATGCGGGATTTGGCAGAAGCGCGTCGCCGATTTATCAGCACTTTGTGGCGCAGGCCAAGAAGCTGAACCCGCGCTATTTGGTCATGATTATTCCTTCACGGTGGTATTCAGGCGGTAAAGGGCTGGACGATTTTCGTAGAGAGATGCTCCATGACGACAGAATCCGGGAAATTCACGACTTCCCTGATGCAACGGATGTATTTCCGGGCGTACAGATTAAGGGAGGTATTTGCTATTTCAAATGGGAACGTGACCAACTCGGTAATTGCAAGGTGTTCAATTATCTCAATGGCACAATAACCGTTAGCGAACGTCCTTTACTTGAACCCGGGGCCGAAACGTTTATTCGCTACAATGAAGCTATTTCGATTCTTGAAAAAGTGCGGCGCTGGGGCGAACCATCTTTTAAATCGTTAGTCAGTGGGAGTAAACCGTTTGGTTTTCGGACATTCTATACTGGCAAGCCGCAACCGTTTGATGGGGCGGTCAAGTTGTATCAAAATGGTGGTATTGGGTATGTGCATCGATCTGAAATTACTTTGGGAACAGAATTGATTGACAAATGGAAAGTTTTTATCCCACCCCTTGGCAGTGGAAGCGACAGTTTTCCACACCCGATTCTCGGACAGCCTTTCCTTGGCGAACCCAACACAGCATGTACGGAAACCTATCTCTATATTGGACCCTTTGCTAACAAAAGAACCGTAGAAAGCGTTATCAGCTATATCAGGACTCGGTTTTTTAGGTTTTTGATCATGCTAAATAAACCCGCACAACACGCGACGCGAAAAGTTTATCAGTTCGTCCCTATGCAAGACTTTAGAAAGCCGTGGACGGATGAGGAACTTTACCAGAAATATGGGCTAACCGCTGACGAAATCGCCTTCATCGAAAAGATGGTGCGTCCAATGGGCACCGACGAGACGGCTGATGCCGAATCTGCAAGATGACAGTCAGCAAACAACCGGAGTCACCCGGAAAGAAACGCTATGAGCAGAACTGCCTCTACCCCAAATAGCTCACCCTCCATCCGTCACTATTTTGTGGATGAAGGCGGAGACGGCACGCTCTTTGGCAGCAAAGACAAAGTCATCATTGGAACAGAAGGCTGTTCGCGTTACTTCATGCTGGGTTTGCTGGATGTTCCCGACCCGCTCAGCCTGCACAAGCGGCTGAATGACTTGCGGGCGCATTTGCTCAATGATCCCTATTTCAAAGATATGCCTTCTATGCAGCCACAGGAAGGCAAAACTGCCCGGGCGTTTCATGCCAAAGATGACCTGTCGGAAGTGCGGCGCGAGGTGTTTGCGTTGCTGCGCGAAACCGAAGGGCTGCGTTATTTTGTGGTGGTTAAGGATAAATGGAGTGTGTTGGAGTATGTCCGCCAGCGAAACCGGCACGATTGCGCCTACCGCTATCACCCGAACGAACTCTACGATTATCTGGTGCGGCGGCTGTTCAAAAACCAGCTCCACAAAGACAGCGGTTATGAAATTGTCTTCGCCAAACGTGGCGCATCTGACCGTACCGCTGCGTTACAAGTCGCGCTTCAAAAGGCGCGTCAGCGGTTTGCTGAACAATGCGGCATTCCTGCTGATGCACCCATCCACGTTCTCTCATCCACCCCGTCTCAGCAGGCAGGCTTGCAAGCCGTTGATTATTTTACCTGGGCGTTGCAGCGTCTGTACGAAAAAGGGGAAGACCGCTACTGGAATTACATAGGGAGTGCAGTGCTTCTTGTACAGGATATTGACGATAGGCGCATTGCGGATTACGGTGTGTATTACACACAAAAAAAGCCGCTGACGGCGGCCGCTTTGGAATGGCGTAAGCAAAACAAAAGGCCAGGGATATAGGGTTTCGGCGACCGTAGTCCCGTCACCACACGGCATGGAGCCGAGTTTTGTCCGCTGGCAATTTCATTATAACCAAATGTTGGGTTTTTGCAAGATAGCAATTTTTGAGTGCGGAGATTGATCTGATGACAAATGAATTCTTTCCACGACGCCCTGGCGTTCAACCCAAAATCTATGCCTACGAAGACAGCCATCCGCAATATGCAGGTTTGTTGAAAGTGGGCTACACGACCAAGCGCGTGCAAGAGCGAGTGGCAGAGCAATATCCGACGCTGCGCCCTGGCCCGCTGCCTTATCGCATTGTGCTTGAAGAGGATGCTATTCGCAATGATGGCACGACCTTCACCGACCACGAGGTGCACCGCATGTTGCGTCTTAATGGCATTCGGCAGGAAGGGGGCGAGTGGTTCCGCTGCACGGTAGCGCAGGTCAAGGCGGCCATCAACGCCGTGCGCGCTGGTCAGTTGTTGGAGGAGCAGCGCGCTCTTGATTTTGGCCTGCGCCCCGAACAGGAAGCTGCCATTGAAAAGACGATGGCCTATTTCCAAAACTACCGCCGCGAAAATGGCAAGCCGCCGCACTTCTTATGGAATGCCAAAATGCGTTTTGGTAAGACCTTTGCTGCCTATCAACTGGCCAGGCGTATGGGCTGGAAAAAGATCTTGGTGCTGACCTTCAAGCCTGCCGTGCAAAGCGCCTGGGAAGAAGACCTGCGCACACATGTAGACTTTCAAGACTGGCAGTTCATCAAGCCTGGCGGATCCATCACCTGGGAGACTGCCGATAAAACAAAGCCAATCGTCTGTTTTGGCTCGTTTCAGGATTATCTTGGTCGCAACCCGGCAACAGGGGGGATTAAGACCAAGAACGAATGGGTACACGCCACCAACTGGGATTGCGTCATCTTCGACGAATATCATTATGGAGCCTGGCGCGATCATGCCAAAGACCTGTTTGAGGCAGAGGACGAAAAGGAGCGCAAGGCTGCAGAAGGCGAAGGAATTGAGTACTTCGATGAAGAAATCTTGCCAATTACTGCGTATCACTATCTCTACCTTTCCGGTACGCCTTTTCGCGCTATTGCGAGTGGTGAATTTATTGAGGAACAAATCTATAACTGGACCTATTCCGACGAACAGCGTGCCAAAGAAGCCTGGCAGGGGCCCAACAATCCCTACGCTGCCCTGCCGCGCATGGTGATGCTGACCTATCAACTGCCGGAGGACATTCGTCAAGTTGCTTTGCAGGGTGAATTGAATGAGTTTGACCTGAACGTGTTCTTCTCTGCCGAGGGTGTAGGCGAACATGCGCGCTTCAACTATGAGGTTGAGGTGCAAAAGTGGCTAGACTTGATTCGCGGTGCCTATCTTCCGGCGAGTGTGGATGACCTCAAACTAGGGAGCGATCGGCGTCCGCCTTTGCCCTTCTCGGATGTGCGTTTGCTCTCGATGTTATCGCACACTTTGTGGTTTTTGCCCAGTGTAGCAGCCTGTTACGCCATGCGCAATTTGCTGGCGCAGCGCCAAAACAAGTTCTATCACGATTATACGGTTATTGTGGCAGCGGGGGCAGCGGCGGGCATTGGCGTTGCTGCCTTGCCGCCTGTGCTGCAAGCGATGGGCAATCCGCTGGAAACGAAAACGATTACGCTCACCTGCGGCAAGTTGACTACTGGCGTGACTGTGCGTCCCTGGAGCGGCATTTTGATGTTGCGCAATTCCTCTAGTCCTGAAACTTATTTTCAGGCTGCCTTCCGCGTGCAGAGCCCCTGGACGTTGCAAAATCCTGACGGGCTTTCGCCCAATGATGAGGCGATTCTCAAGCCGGAATGTTACGTTTTTGACTTTGCACCTGACCGCGCTTTGCGCCAAATTGCAGATTATAGCACCCGCCTGAACGTCAACGAGGATGACCCGGAAAAGAAAGTGGCTGAGTTCATTCACTTTTTGCCGGTGCTGGCTTATGATGGCAGTTCAATGCGTCAACTAGACCCGGCCGGAGTGCTGGAGATGGCGATGAGCGGCACGACGGCGACTTTGCTGGCGCGTCGTTGGGAGAGTGCTTTGTTGGTCAACGTGGATAACGACACCCTGCGACGGTTGATGGCGAATGAACAGGCGCTGCAAGCGCTGATGAGCATTGAGGGTTTCCGCAATCTGAATCAGGACATTGAGACCATCATCAACAAATCCGATGCGGTGAAGAAAGCCAAACGTGAAGCCAATGAGAGCGAACTGTCGCGCGATGAAAAGCGGCAGCTAACGGAAGAGGAAAAAGAGTTCAAAAGCAAGCGCAAGGAAATTCAAGAGAAACTGATCAAATTTGCCACGCGCATTCCCATCTTTCTGTATCTCACAGATTACCGTGAACGCACCCTGAGGGATGTTATCACTCAATTAGAGCCGGGCTTGTTCAAGCGCGTCACCGGCCTGACGGTGCGTGACTTTGAACTGCTCGTCAGTTTGGGCCTGTTCAACAGTGCTCTGATGAACGATGCGGTTTACAAATTTAAACGGTATGAGGACCCTAGCCTGACATACATTGGTGTCAACCGGCATGAAGGTGAAGACATTGGCTTGTATGACACGGTGCTGCGGCGGCAGGAAGAGGGGCAGAGTTTGTAGAGATGACAGTCAACTGAAGAAGTCATCTGGAGCCGGTTTTGCGCAGCGCGTTGGCAATCATACGGTCCATCACCCAATAAACGACGTTGCCCAGTGTATGCACCATGGCATAAAAGAGGGTCGCTTCGCTGCCGGGGGTGATGATGTAGCGGTTGCGGGCAACCCCGCGCAAGATGCTGTTGGCGACGGCATCTGCTGAGAGCAAACCGGCACTTTTGGAGAGTTCGCGTGTGACGGGCGGTTTGAGCGGGGTTTCGTAGGCCAGCTGCGGCGTGTCGGTGTCGGGTGGGAAGACGACCGAGACGCGAATGTGACGCGGTTTTAGCTCGGCGCGCAGGGTGTCGGAAAAGCCGCGGATGGCGAATTTGGTGGCGCTGTAGGCGCTGTAGCCATAGGTGCCGATAAAGCCAGCAACGGAGGAGAGGTTGACGATGTGCCCTGAGCCGCGCTGTAACATGCCGGGGATGAGGGTACGGGTGACATAAACCGTGCCAAGGTAGTTGACCGCGTTCAGGCGCTCAAAGATTTCAAGGCTTGTTTCTTCAAAGCGGGCCGGGTGACTGATGCCGGCCGAGTTGAAGAGGAAGTCAGGGGTGCCGGATTGAGCGACGTAACCTTCCAGGATGGGGACGAGGGTAGCAGCGTTGGAAACATCAGCTTGCAGGCAGATGAAACGCTGTTCGGGGGTGCGGCGGTGTGCCTCAATTTCTTGTAAGGCTGCTTGTAATACTTCGGTGCGTCGGGCAAGGATGGTGACATGTGCACCGGCTGCCGCAAGTTGCCGCGCCAGGGCCAGACCGATGCCGCTTGACCCACCTGTAATCAGGCAGTGTTGGTTGCGGAAATGGTCTTGCACAGACATGCTGACCTCAGTGTGTGTGACCGCAGGAGCTGCACGAGCCGCCGCTGCAGCTGCTGCAACTGCTGCCGGTGCTGCCGGCCAGGGCATGGCCGCCACTTTGTGAATAGCACAGCGACAGGGCGCGGCGGGTTTGCTCGCTATGGCATTCTGTGCAGGCAATGGGGCTATCGGCATCTTTCATCGGGCGTAATGCTTCAAAGCGGTGACCGCAGTCTTTGCAAATGTATTCATAAATGGGCATTGCTAGAAATCTCCTCTAAGAGAAAATTATTCATCCGTTGCGTGCATACAACCAAAGGAACCAACCACACGCAGAATGTCAAACCCTTCGGCGTAGGGGCGTTCGGCAATGGCGCCGTTGCGAATCAGGGTCGAACGGGTGATATCGGCATTGAAGTAATAGCGGTCGCGATAGGTCTCATATTGGGAGAGGGCAGCAATTTTGCGCTCGACTTCGGCCTGACTGACTTCCACCAGGAAATTGGGGAAGAAGCCATAACTGCTGCGGATGACATCAAAGCCAAGGACGGTCATGCCGCGAAAGGCACGCAGGGCTTCTTCGGTCAGGGTGTTGTGGTCTTGATGCACATCAGCACGGCTATGGACAAAGGCAATGTCGGGTTGATAGGTGCGTTTGATTTGCAGCAGATATTCGAGGATTTCTTGCCGGGCGTGCGGAAAGCGGCGGGTTTCAAATTGCCCAACAATGACTTGTTCGCGGGGCACGCCGAGTTCCGCCATGCTGCGGTAATGTTCATGGACGACGTTTTTCAGGTCGGGATTTTTTTGATTGTCGGATAGGGTGACGCACAGCAAGCTGGTTTTGGAGACGATTTGGGCAATGAGGGCTCCGCAGCCAAGTTCAATATCATCGGGGTGGGCACCCACAAACAGGATGCGCCGTCCGTAGAAGAAAAGGTCTTGGCTCATATACTTTACTTGGTGGCGATGAAGCCGCCTACGACCTTGGTCATGATCAGTTTGCCATCGGTCTGAATGCGGCGGTTGGCGACTTCAGCGATTTGTTGCATCACCTGTTCAAACTCTTCTTTGCCGTTGAACAGCCGTGTCCACAGTTTGCGATCTTCGGCAAGCGAGGCGCGGGTATAGGCCAGGAACGGCTCGGCGGTTTCGAAGGTGAGAGGGTTTTCAAAGATGTGGACTTCAACTTCGCGGAAGGTGTTGCGGATGCTATCGAGGATGGCACTGCCATAGCGTGAGCTGCCGGGCATGGGCGGGATGGGTTTGCCAGTGGCTTCACGGATGATGTCGTAGAAGACCTGTTTGTTGGTTGGCATTGGGCCGGTCGTGAAGAGCCGTCCACCGGGGCGCAACACGCGGTGCATTTCGCGAATGGTAAACGGAATGTCTTCAGCGTAATAGATGGCAAAGCAACAAGAAAGCAGGTCAAAGGTGTTGTCTTCGAGGGGGAAGCGTTGGTTGAAGTCAAGCTCCATCAAGCGGATGGCAGCTGAACGTGCGGCAATTTCTTTGCGTGCCTGTTCCAGCAATTCGGCGTTGACATCGCCGCCGGTGATATCGGCTTGGCCTTGCACAGCGTTATAGAAGGAGAGACATTGCTTGCCCGCGCCACAGGCAACATCGAGAATGCGCAGGCCGGGTTGCAATTGCAGCAATTCAAGCATCCATTGGTCAATGTCGCGCCCGCCAAACTGATTGTGGATGTTGATGCGGGTAAGCAGGTCGTTGGTCGTTTCCTGATAGTTGATTTTCATCTTTCTTGTTCCTTACTTGTTGAGGAGTCCAAATTTCTGGCAAGTATATCACAAATGCAAGTCCATCACAAAGTGGATAGGTGCTATTCCAACCGCTTGAAAACCGGGTTTGTGGCGGATTGATGATTTGAGGAGCGAGGCTGCGACAAACACAAATACACGCGGCTTGACAAATGTTGACATTTTCGATACGATATAGCCAATCAAAGAGGTGTGTATGCAGCCAAAACAAGTGACCTTACCGATTACGGGAATGACGTGTGCCAATTGTGTTGCGACGGTTGAGCGCAATTTGAAGAAGGTGCCGGGGGTTGAATCCGCGGTGGTGAATTTGTCAACCGAACGGGCCGCAGTGGTGTTTGACCCGACGTTGGCGGGTTTGCCCGATTTGATCGCGCGGGTTGAACGTGCCGGCTATGGCGTTGCTGCGGGCGAAGCCGAGTTTTGGGCCTTGCAACTGGGGGATGATGCGGAGGCGCGCCGTTTGCAGAAGGCTTTGTTGGCGGTGGAGGGGGTGTTGCAAGCTGATGTGACGCTGGTGAATGGGCGCGTGGTGGTGCAATATGTGCCAACGCTGGTCAGTCAGGTGGAATTGCGTCGGGCAATTCGTGCGGCTGGGTTTGCCGTGCGCGAGGAGCGTGGCGAGGTGCAAGATGCCGAAGCACAGGCGCGTCAGCATGAGTTGGCTGAGCAGCGCCGCTTTTTGTGGGTCGGTTTATTCTTCACGGTTCCGCTGTTTGTTTTCTCAATGGGGCGTGATTTGGGGCTGATTCCGGTGCCGATGCACGCGGCTTGGGCCAATTGGTTGATGTTGGCCCTGGCAACGCCGGTGCAGTTTTATGTCGGCGGTGGCTATTATGTTTCGGCGTTCAAGGCGTTGCGTAACGGTGCGGCTAATATGGATGTGCTGGTGGCCTTGGGTTCTTCAGCAGCTTACTTTTATTCGTTGGCGGTTACGGTGGGGCTATTGAGTGGGCACGTCTATTTTGAGACGGCAGCGGTCATTTTGACTTTGATTAAGCTGGGAAAATTCCTGGAGGCGCGAGCACGTGGGGCGACGAGCGAAGCCATTCGTAAGTTGATGGAGCTGCGTCCGCGCCTCGCACGCGTGGTGCGCAACGGGCGTGAAGTTGAAATTCCGGCTGACGATGTGGTGTTGGGCGATATTGTCATCGTCCGCCCCGGCGAGAAGATTGCCGTGGATGGTGTGGTGGTTGACGGCCGCTCGAGTGTGGATGAAGCGATGCTGACCGGTGAATCGCTGCCTGTGGAAAAGGGGCCGGGCGATGCAGTCATTGGCGCAACGCTGAACAAGGCCGGTTTGTTGCGCTTTGAGGCAACGCGGGTCGGCAAACAAACGGCCCTGGCACAGATTATCCGTTTGGTAGAAGATGCGCAGACGAGTAAGGCGCCGATTCAAAAACTGGCTGACCGGATTTCGGCAGTGTTTGTGCCGATTGTGATTGGGGTGGCTTTGTTGACGTTTCTCGGCTGGTATTTGTTGGGGCCCATGCCGATGCACGGCGATGAGACGATCTTCACACAGGCGCTCATTCGCATGGTGGCAGTGTTGGTGATTGCCTGTCCGTGTGCAATGGGGCTGGCAACACCGACGGCGGTGATGGTTGGCACCGGGCGTGGCGCAGGCATGGGCGTTTTGATCAAGAATGGTGAGGCGCTGGAGCGTGCGGGTCGGGTGACGACGGTTGTGCTGGATAAGACTGGCACCCTGACGCGCGGTCAGCCGGCACTGACGGATTTGTGGGTTTTGCAGCCGGATGGCAAGTTTGTAGACGGACTGCACAGTGCGGCGGGTGCTGCGTTGCTGCGTTTGGCTGCCTCGGTTGAGAAGGGCAGTGAGCACCCGTTGGGCGAGGCCCTGGTGGCAGCTGCGAATGAGCGCGAACTGACGCTGAGCGACCCGCAAGCGTTTCGGGCGCAGGTCGGCGGGGGGGTGATGGCGGTCGTCGAAGGTCAACAGGTGCGGGTGGGCAGCCCGCGTTGGTTGCAAAGCGAAGGCGTGGATTTGCAACCCGCACAACGCGTGCTGGAGCAATTGGAAGCACAAGCGCGCACGGTCTTGCTGATGGCAGTAGAAGGCAGCCTGAAGGGAGTTTTTGGGGTTGCAGATACGTTGAAAGAGGGTGCGGCAGAGGCCGTTGAAGCGCTGAAGGCGCTTGGTTTGCGTGTGGTGATGATGACGGGTGACCGATTGCGCACGGCTCAGGCAATTGCACAACAGGTCGGCGGGATCGAGGTGTTGGCTGAGGTCTTGCCGGGCGATAAGGCGGCACAGGTGAAAGCGCTGCAAGCGCAAGGGGCGGTGACGGCTATGGTTGGCGATGGCATTAACGATGCTCCGGCATTGGCACAGGCCGATGTGGGCATTGCCATTGGCACCGGCACGGATGTGGCGATGGCTTCAGCGCCGTTGGTGCTGATCAGTAGCGATTTGCGTGGCGTGGCGCGAGCGATTCGGCTGTCGCGGCGCACACTGCGCACCATTCGCCAAAACCTATTTTGGGCTTTTTTCTACAATGTGCTCCTGATTCCAGCGGCGGCAGCTGGTTTGATGCACCCCATGTTGGCAGCTGCGGCAATGGCCATGAGCAGTGTTTTTGTGGTTTCGAATAGTTTGCGTTTGAAAAAGGTGAAAATTTGATTGGCGAAGTGTGAAGTTTGACACTTTGATGATGGTCTGTGCTGAGGGATGATAGAGGTATGGCATATGCAGATTTGCACATCCATTCAATATATAGTTGGGATGGGGTGGCAACTGTGCCTGAAATTTTGTCCCGCGCCAGGGCAAGGCAGTTAGACTGGATTGCCATCAGCGATCATGATACCTTGAACGGCAGTCTGGAGGCGCAGCAGCGGGCGGAAGAGTTTGGCGTTGGTGTCATTCCATCTTGTGAGGTTTCGACCCGCGAGGGCCATTTGTTGACCCTGTTCATACAAGAGGCGATTCCGGCGGGGTTGTCCCTGGTTGAGACGGTGCGGCGGGTTGCCGAACAGGGCGGGGTGTGTGTGGCGGCTCATGCATTTGCTGCGGATGCGAATAGTATCAGCCTGCGCGAGTTGCAAGAGGCGCTCTCGCACGACGGCGTGGCGGATGCCCTGGTTGGGGTGGAGGTATATAACGGTGGGCTGGCACATTTTCGCGATGAGGCCAAAGTGGCGCACCTTACGCACACTTTGGGGTTGGCTGAGCTTGGCAACAGCGATGCACATGTGTTGGCGGCGATTGGCTGCGGTGTAACGGTCTTTCCGGGCAGCAGCGCGGCGGATTTGCGTGCTGCTTTGTTGGCGCGGCAGACGAGTGCACGGGAAGTGTATACGGCTAGTTTGTGGAACCTTGGGATGGGGTGGCTGGTCAATTACGTGCTGCGCAAGCTCCGTCGTCGCTCTTTGCAAAAATTTGGGGTATAATCGCCCCTATGGACGAGAAAAAAGCACGCTTTTTACCTTTTCATGCAATCAATGAATTTATGTTGGATGAGTACCGCAATCAGGTGTTGCAGATTGCCTTGTCGGGGCAGCCGCGACCCGCGTTGACGGCACTGATCAAACGGTTCGTACAGGTGCCGGGCTTTCGCAATAGCACGCAGGCACCGTTGGCTTTGAAGGTGCGCGGTCTGGTGAAGCCTTTTCAGACCAATGCCGAAGTGACGGCGCAGGTCTTGCTTGCCTGGGCCGATGCGCATGGTGAATTATGCGATCAGGTGGCGGATTTGTTGCGCGAACGTGGTTGGGAATTTTTGCCACCCGAAGCGGACCGCACCAAATTGCCCGGTTTTTTGACGGTTTGGCCGAAGGATGAAACGTTTGAGACGCTGATTGCTGCCTATCGGCAGAAGTATCCTGATTCAGCGGCCCATGATTATGATATTAGTCTGATGGCGGTGTGGTTGGCCGGGCGGTTGCCGGTGGATGTGGAAGGTGAACAAACGCAAGAAGCAGCGTAGCTTTATTCATCGAACTCGATTACCAGGCTATCCTGCTGTTCGTTCCATTCCCCTTCAGTTTCAATCTCAATATCGCTAAACAAGCCGGATTGTTGAGCAATCACAATCCGGCGTTTGATTAATTCCAACATTGCCAAGAAGGTGACGACAATTTCAACACGTTGGGCCTGGTCTGAAAGCAGGGTGCGGAAGGTCAGGCGTGGTGTGTGGCGCAGTTTTTCTAGCAGGGTGCGGATTTTGTCGCGGATGGTGATGCGCGGCATGTTGACGACTTGATTGAGGGTTGGCAGGGAGGGTTTGCTGGAGAAAATGTCTTTGGCCGCTTGCACAAGCTCGCTGAGGCTGAGCGAATTGAGGTCGAGGGCGAGCGGCAGGGCGCGCTGACTGGGGGCGGCAACGCGCAAATAGGTGCGCAGGCCGGCAGTTTGGCGCTCATCCAGGCCGGCAGCCAGTTCCTTGAAGCGTTTGTAGAGGATCAGTTGTTGTGCCAGGGCTTCGCCGGGGTCTTCTTCGACTGGCAAATTGGTTTCAACGGTGGGACGGGGCAGCAGAGCGGCGGATTTGATTTGCACAAGCCGGGCCGCAATGACCAGAAAGGCCGAAACTTCGGCGGCGCTGCGGTCTTGTAGTGTGTTGAGGTAGGCCAGATATTGATCGGTCACCTGCGCAAGCGCCAGGCGGGTAATATCAAGCTCGGCGCGCTGGATCAGCTCCAACAGCAGATCGAGTGGGCCTTCATAAACAGGTGTGGAAACGAGGTAGCCCTCGGTTTGATGTCCGGCAACTTGAAAATTCACGCCGCTGATTATAGCATTGGACGCTGGTTTTGGGGACTTGCTTTTCGGCTGTTCCCCCATTCTGGGACAGTCACGGTATAATTGAGGGCATGAATGAAACACTGACCCATCTTGATGAAGAAGGCCGCGCCCATATGGTGGATGTGGGGGAGAAGGCCGATACGACGCGCTGGGCCGTTGCTGAGGGCGAAGTGCGTTTGCAAATGCACACGCTGGAATTGATTCGCGATGGCCTGATGAAAAAGGGCGATGTGCTCACTGTTGCGCAGATTGCGGGCATTCAGGCTGCCAAGCGCACAGCAGAGCTGATTCCGCTTTGTCATCCGTTGCCCATCCATCAGGTGCGGGTTGAGCTCAGCCTGGATGAGACGTTGCCCGGGGTGCGCATTGTGGCGGAGGTGCGCACATTTGGCAAGACCGGGGTGGAAATGGAAGCGTTGACGGCGGTGAGTGTGGCTGCCCTGACGGTGTATGACATGGTCAAAGCGGTTGAGAAGACCGGGCAGATTCAAAATATTCGTCTGGTTGAAAAGCACGGCGGACGCAGTGGTGATGTCGTTTTGAATTGGAGCAGGCATGATTAAAGTGCTATTCTTTGCTTCGTTGAAAGATTTGGCGGGGGTTGCTCAGGTGGAATTGCCGTTTGTGGATGGCGGACGCGTGGCCGCGTTGAAACAGGCGTTGTTGCAGGCTTACCCAGGGTTAGCGGCGGCTTTGCCAACGGCGATTGTTTCGGTCAACCGGCAGTTTTCTTTCGACGATGATGTGGTGCCCGACGGTGCGGAGGTGGCGATTTTCCCGCCGGTTAGCGGGGGCAGCGGCTGGCCGACCCTTTGTCAGATTGTCCATCAGGCAGTGGATATGGATGCGGTGGTGGCGCAGATTACACAGCCAACGACCGGTGCGGTGTGTTTATTCACGGGCATTGTGCGCGGCAAAACGACGCGAGGGGTCGCGCATGAGACGCAAGCGCTGGAATATGAGGCCTATGTTCCGATGGCTGAGGAGAAAATGCGTCAGGTAGCGGATGAGATTCGGCAGCGCTGGCCGGATGTGCAGGGGATTGCGATTGTGCAGCGGATTGGCCGGCTTGAAGCAGGGACGCCGACGGTGTGGATTGCCTGCGCAGCTGCGCACCGTGATACGGGTGTGTTTGAAGCGGCACGGTATGGCATTGACCGATTGAAGGAAATTGTGCCGATTTGGAAGAAAGAAGAAAGTGGTTGGGTGGAGGGTGAGTATCATCCTCAGGAGGGCGACTGATGCCGTTTGCTTGTGAGCGTTGTGGTGCGTTGTACCCGACGCACGGCACGCCGTTTCGTTGTCCGGCGTGCGGTGGCTTGTATGATCAGATTGCTGCGCCATCCTTTGACCTGCATCAGGTGGAGGTCCGTCAGCCGGGGCTGTGGCGCTATCGTGCGGCGCTGGATTTGCCGGATGGGGCGCCGCGGGTATGGCTTGGCGAGGGTCAAACGCCGCTTGTTTGGCTGAATGAGGATGGACTTGAGGTGGGGTTGAAATTGGAAAATTTGAACCCGACCGGTTCGTATAAAGATCGGGGAAGCGCAGTGCTGCTCAGTCAATTGTTGGGACGGGGTGTGCGCGAGGCGGTGGAAGATTCTTCGGGCAATGCCGGTGCGTCGTTTGCGGCCTATGCGGCCTGTGCCGGGGTGAAGGCTCGCGTGTATGTTCCGGCGAGCGCATCGGGCCCCAAGCTGCGACAGATTCAGGCATATGGTGCCGAGGTGCGCGCCATTGCCGGGCCGCGCTCAGCGGCTGCTGCGGCGGTGTTGCAAGAGGCTGAAGCGGGGGTGCCATATGCGAGCCATGCCTATTTGCCGTTTGGGCTTGCTGGCATTGCAACGATTGCCTATGAGTTGTGGGAGGCAGGTTTTCGCTCTGGTAGCATTGTCGCTCCGGTTGGTCATGGCGGCTTGCTGTTGGGGGTGCTGCGCGGCTTTGTGGCGTTGCAACAGGCAGGTCTGGTGCAACAGCTTCCGCATTTTGTGGCGGTGCAGGCAGCGGCTTGTGCACCATTGGTGAAGGCTGCCCAAACAGGGGCGCCCATCGTTGAGTCGGCTGAGGGGCAAACGGTGGCAGAGGGGGTGCGGGTGCGGTCGCCGATGCGCGGGGCGGCTATTTTGCGTCAGGCACCTGCCGGGCAACATGATTATCTGGCCGTGGCGGAGGAAGATATTTTGCCGGCCTGTCAGGCTTTGGCGAGGCGTGGTTTCTATGTTGAGCCAACTTCGGCCCTGGTTTGGGCTGCGTTGGAACAATTACGTGGTAAAATTCCATTACCTGTCGTGCTGATTTTGACTGGCTCTGGGTTAAAATACGCCGGCTAAATTTTGAGAAGATGAAAACGTTGTGAGCGTCAGCTACTTGAACGAACGTTGAGGTGGCTAACGCACCTGACGTTTGGGAGGCAAAACAATGGCAAAAGAATATGCAACGGGCAATGGGGCTGCAAATGCGGCTGCGTTGGAACCGGTTGAAGCGTTGGCACAGCGCTTGGGATTGCATTTTTCAGACTGGCTCTTGTTGAGCCGGGCGTTGACGCACCGTTCTTACTTGAATGAGCACCCTGAGGCGTTGGAAGATAATGAGCGCCTGGAATTTTTGGGAGATGCGGTGTTGGATTTTGTGGTCGGTGCCTGGTTGTATAACCGCTATCCCGAAATGCCCGAAGGAGATTTGACGCGCATGCGCTCTGCGCTGGTGCACACCGAACAATTGGCCGAGTTTGCTGCACAACTGAACATTGGCCCGGCTTTGCGCTTGGGGCATGGCGAGGTGCAGGCGGGCGGGCGAGAACGGCCTGCTTTGTTGTGCGACGCTTTTGAGGCGTTGATTGGGGCGCTCTATCTCGATGGTGGCATTCCGGCAGTGGATCGCTTCATTGGCCCCATTTTGGAGCGCACGGCGGATGATTTGCTGATTAACCGCGGCATTGAAGACCCGAAAAGCATGTTGCAGGAATGGTCACAGGCACAGGGGTGGGGTGCGCCGCAATATGTCACCAATAGTGCCAGTGGACCGGATCATTTGAAGACTTTTGAAGTGAGTGTCTATATCCGCGGGGAGTTGAAGGGCTCGGGCAGTGGCCCAAGCAAACAGGCCGCGGCCAAAGCTGCGGCACGGGCGGCATTACAAGCCCTGGGGATTCGTGCTTGATGGCGCCGCGGCTTAAATCGCTGGAATTGCATGGGTATAAGACCTTTGCAAGCCGGGTGGTGTTTGAATTCCCCGGCAATATTACGGCTATTGTGGGGCCCAATGGGTCGGGCAAATCGAACGTGGCTGATTCGTTGCGGTGGGTGTTGGGCGAACAGTCTTACAGTTTGCTGCGCGGGCGCAAGACAGAGGACATGATCTTTTCTGGCTCGGAGCAACGTCCCCGCGCCGGCATGGCTTTGGCTTCGATTACTTTCAATAATGAAGATGGTTGGTTGCCGATTGACTTTTCCGAGGTTGCGGTCGCGCGACGGGCCTATCGGGATGGGGATAATGAATACTGGCTGAATGGGCAGCGGGTGCGTCTGAAAGAAATCTCAGAGCTGTTGGCGCAATCGGGGTTGGCCGAGCGCACTTATACCATCATCGGTCAGGGTTTGGTGGATTCGGCCCTCTCGTTGAAACCTGAGGAACGGCGACGTTTCTTCGAAGAGGCTGCGGGAATTGGTTTGTACCGCTCCCGGCGGGAAGAGGCCCTCAATCGTCTGGATGTAACCCGTCGTAACCTGGAGCGGGTGGTGGATATCCTCAGCGAATTGGAGCCGCGCCTGAAGAGCCTGGAGCGTCAGGCGCAGCGGGCGATTGAATATGAGCGCGTTAAGGCGGATTTGCGCTTGTTGTTGCGCGATTGGTATGGCTATCACTGGCATCATTTGCAGCGTGAGCTGAAACAAACTCGAGATGTTGTTCAGGTGCAAGAATTGCGCCTGGAACAGGCGCGAGCGCGCCTGGAGACGGTGGAAGCGGAGCTGACGCAGCAACGTCAACGGCTTCAGGCTGTGCGCAATCAACTGAATGATTGGCATACGCAGCTTTCTGGCTTGCACAGTGATTGGGAGAAGGTCAGCCGCACACTGGCTATTTACGAAGAACGACAGCGTGCCTTGCAAGAGCAGGAGCAGGCAGCACAGCGCGAACGGACGCGCCTGGAAGATGAATATAAGGCGCAGCAGGCGCGCATGGCAGCGATTGAGGAAGAACAGGCGCGCCTGGAAGATGAATTGCAGGATGGACGGGAGCAGGCCGCGGCAGCACAGCGGGCATTGGAAGGGCGGCAGCGGCAGCGTGCCCAAGTGGAACAGGAATTGCGTGATACCCGTCGGCAAATGACGACTGCTGAGACGCAGCAGGTGCAGCGCAAGGCGCACCAAAATGAGCTGAACGAGCGCATTGAGGCATTGACGCGCTCACAGCAGGGCATATCCCAAGAGGCGCAGGCGGCCCAAAAAGCACTTGAAGAAGCGCAGCAGAAGGCGGCACAAGTGCAAGCGGAACGGCAGACGTTGGAGACGGCAAAAGCCGAACTAGACTCTGCTTTGCAGGCGGCGCAAAAGCAAGCGCAGGCGTTGGAAGAGCAGCGCAAACGCTTGCTGGAAGAACGCGGACAGGTCGAAGCAGCACGTTCACGCATCCAAGCACAATTGGATGTGCTGGAGCAGGCTGAGCGTTCGATGAGTGGTTTGAATCAGGGGGCGCGCACGGTTTTGCAAGCGGCGCGCGCCGGTAAATTGCCAGGGGGCTATCAGCCATTGAGCAGCCTGTTGGAAGCCCCGGCGGGCTATGAGACGGCGTTGGCAGCAGCCTTGGGCGAAAACCTGGATGCGGTGTTGCTCTCGCCGCAAACAGACCCTGAGCCAACGTTGGTGCTGTTGGAAAGCTCTGGCGGCGGACGGGTTGTGCTATATCCATTGGATTGGCTGACGACGGTTGCACAGACCCCGGCTTCTTTTGCAGCGCAGGGCGCGCAACGCGCCGCTGAATTGGTGCGGGTTGCGCCAGAAATGGTGCGGGTGGTAGAGGCGCTGCTTGGGCAGGTGTGGATTGTGCAAGACCGGGCAACGGCGCGCCGTTTGTGGGCCGATTTGCCGCAGGGCGGGCGCCTGGTGACGTTGCGCGGCGAGGTGTTTCATCGTAGCGGGGCGGTCATTGCCGGGCAGGAGGGGCGTGGCAGTTTGGTTGGGCGACCGCGACAGAAGCGCGAGTTAAGTGATGCTTTGCAGGCGCAGCAGGAACAATTAGAGCAGATACAGGTGCGCTTACGCGACCAGGAAGAAGCTCTTGTTGCTCAACGAGGGCTGGTAGCTGAGGCGCAGAAAGCGGCGCAACAGGCTCAGCAGCAGGTGCAGGCTGCGGAGCGTGCTCAACAACAGGCTTTGCTGGCGGTTGAACAGGCGCGTCAGCGTCAGGAGTGGCAGCGTAAGCAGGTGGCTGGCATTGAGGAACAATTGCTGCGCGCCCGTCAGGAGGCCGAACGCGATGCGCAGGCGCTGGAAAAGGGAGCCGCAACTGTGCAGGCTTTGAGCGGGCAGGTGCGTGCCTGTCAACATAAGCTGGATGGCTTGCCGCTTGACGAGTTGCAGGGGCAGGTGGTGCATTGGAATACGGCTGTGGCTGTGGCAGAGCGCGCTGTGCGCGAGATCCGCCGTCGGCAGCAGGAACATGCACAGGTATTGGCAGCCACATTGCAACAGCAAACAGCAGCAGAACAACGTCGGTTGGCTTTACAGCAAACTTTGCAGTCTTTGGAGGCGGAGCAGGTTGTTCAGCGTCAGCGCGAGGAAAGTCTGCATGCTGCGATTGCTGAATTGCAGGCAAAGATTGATCCGGCGGAAGTGCAGTTGCAGGCCCTGGAACAGAGCTTTGGCGAAGTGCAGGAGCGGCAAGTTGTGGCGCAACAGGCGGTGACGGTGGCGGATCGCCATGCTGCTCAGGCGCAGTTGGAGCTTGGCCGACAGCGTGAGGCTTTGGATGCCTTGCGCCGTCGCATTGAGGAGGATTTTGGCCTGGTGGCGCTGGAATATGCCGGTGTGGCTGGGCCAACCCCTTTGCCGTTGGACGGCATGGTGGAAGCGCTGCCAAGTTTGACGGAACTGCCGGCTGGTCTGGAGGACACGATTCAGCGTCAGCGAGCACAGCTGCGGCGTATGGGGGCCGTTAACCCCGATGCGCAAGCAGAATATCAATCGGTCAAAGAGCGACACGAGTTTCTCACCGCACAGGTGGCGGACTTGAAGCGCGCCGATGCAGATTTGCGTCAGGTGATTGCGGAATTGGATGCGTTGATGAAGAAAGAGTTCAAGCGCACCTTTGATGCGGTTGCGGCGGAGTTTCGGCAAATGTTCACGCGCATGTTTGGTGGCGGTTCGGCGCGATTGGTGCTGACCGATGAGGATAACCCCACCGAGACGGGCATTGATATTGAGGCGCGTTTGCCAGGGCGGCGTGAGCAGGGCCTTTCTCTGCTTTCGGGTGGAGAGCGCAGCCTGACGGCGGTTGCCCTGGTCTTTTCGCTGCTGAAGGTGGCGCCAACGCCGTTTTGCGTGCTGGACGAAGTGGATGCAATGTTGGACGAGGCGAATGTTGGCCGTTTTTGTGAGCTGCTGCGTGAATTGAGCCAGAACACGCAGTTTGTTGTCATTACACACAATCGCAATACGGTGCAAGTGGCCGATGTGATTTATGGGGTGACGATGGGGCGCGACTCGGCCAGTCAGGTGATTAGTTTGCGTTTGGATCAGGTAAGTGAAGAGATGGTGCGTTGACCATCTTGTGCTTGAGACAAAATAAAACAGCGCAACCACGAATGGTTGCGCTGTTTGTTCTTGTGAAGGGAAATTACTTACTGTGCCTCTGGCACGTATGGCGTTGGTACAACAGCTTGCCAGACGCTGTCGTATTTCTCGATTGTAATTTCGGTTTTCTTTTGCTCCAACCAGGTGTTGAAGGCTTTCTGACGTGCCTGTTCAAATGCATACGGGTCTAGCGGGCGGACTTCGTGGCCGAGAACCTGGATGATGTGCCAGCCAAATTGTGATTGCACCGGCTGACTGATCTCCCCGATTCCCAGTTTGAAGGCCGCTTCTTCAAAAGCCGGGTCCATCTGACCGCGTCCGAACCAGGACAGGTCGCCACCGCGGTCTTTGTTCGAGCTATCCAGCGAAAGCTCGGCGGCCAGGATGTACCAGTCTTCACCCTTATTCAGGCGGTCAAGCACTGCTTTGGCTTCTTCCTCGCTGCCAACCAGGATGTGACGTGCCCAAACCTGCTCTTCTTCGGGTTTGAGGTCGGCGGTGACCGCTTCGTAGACCTTTTGCTGTAGCAAGAAGGAGCGCATCAGATTGCGAATTTCGCTTTCTGGCAGGCTGTTGTTGGTGTTGGTTTTGACACTGTCAATATATTGCTTGTAGCCCTGCTGATAGCTTTCCAATGTGATGGGGGTGGCAGTGGGCATGGGCGTGACAGTGGCCGTGGCAGTGGGTGCCTCGCCGGGGGTGGCCGTTGCCGTCGGTGGCAGGGGGGTGAAGGTCGGCGTGGGTTGAAGCGTTGCGGTTGCGGTTGGCGTGGGCCCTGTGGTGGGGCGAGTCAACCATTCTTGCGTGGGCGAAAGGGTGGAAGTTGCAACCGGCACCCAGGTGACGGTTGGGGTGGGCGTGCCGTTGGCATAGTAGCCAAAGTTTTCGCGGAAGGCGGTTTCAACTTCTTCATCGCTGACACTGATGCCCAGTTTCTTGGCTTCTTGTTGGACGATGGCTTCGTTGATTAATTGATCCAACACCTCAGCGCCGAGCTGATTGGGGTTGGTGAGCTTATTCTCAATTTGAGCAATCAGGCTATCAAAGTAATCACTGGTGCTTTGATCGGTTGCATACAGGCTCTTGAAGCTTTGGTATTGGCTTCTTTGCTGCAGGAGCTGAAGTTGCGAATAGCGAACCCGGTTTTGGAATTGGGTCACAGTGATTTTTTGATCGCCGACTTTGGCAACGGCTTGAAGGGGCTTGAGCCAGTATTCATTGACCAGAGCGGCAATGATGAGGCCGATGACGGTGATCGCGACGATTGCGGCCACAATGGTGATGATGCGATTCTGACGGCGCTCGCGAGCGGCGCGCGCTTCATGTTTTTGATTGACAATTTTTGCAACGGGTTTATTTGCCACAACAACCTCTTTTCACAAAAAGAGGGCCACTGAGGTGGCCCTAAGATTCTTTTGGGGTGGGTCGCTTAGCGTTCGGAGAATTTTTCACCGACAAAAGGCAGCAAAGCGATGTGGCGAGCGCGTTTGATGGCGGCAGCCAGTTCGCGCTGATGCCGGGCACAGGTACCCGTCTGACGCCGCGGACGAATTTTGCCCTCTTCGGTGACGAAGCGGCGCAGCATGTCTACAGCTTTGTAGTCAATTTTGATATTTTTATCGGCACAGAACTGACAAATTTTGGGGCGGGCCATGTAACGCCGACCACCCGACATTTGTTCGCTCTCAGCGATCATTTCTTCAGTCATGGGACTTGCTCCTAAAATGGATATTCATCTTCCGCCTCTTCGCTTTCGATGGCTTCAGAGGGCGGGTTTGCAGTTTCGCGGCGTTCGCCGAGCATCATCATTTCACTGGCAACAATTTCAACGCCAGAATGTTTCACACCTTCGGAATCTTCCCAACGGCGGGTTTGCAAGCGACCTTCAATGTAAACTTGTTGGCCTTTGGTCAGGTATTGTTTGCAGATTTCGGCCAGGTTGCCCCAAGCAACGATGTTGAACCATTCGGTTTCTGTATGGCGTTCGCCGTCAGCGCTATTCCAGCTGCGGCTTGTGGCAACCGTGAACGTTGTCACAGAGCGGCCCGAAGGGGTGTAGCGCATTTCGGGGTCACGCCCAACATTGCCAATGATCATGACTTTATTCAATCCTCGGCTCATGATTGTTTTCCTTGCCTGCGAAGCAGATACACGGTTAAGCAAAACATTATGCTGCGCTGGTGATCATGAACCGAATCACAGGTTCATGGTAGCGCAGGTTGCGGTCAAGTTCAGCGGTGAATGCGGGTGCAAATTGCGCTTCAATCAAAACATAATGACCTTCGCGTTGTTTGCGGATCATGTATGCCAAATGGCGCTTGCCCCAATTTTCGACTTTGGTGATGGTGCCACCAGCGTCGGTAATCCAGGTCTTGGTCTTCTCAACGGCAGCGGTCAATGACTGCTCGTCAAGATCAGCCTGAAGGATCAAAACCACCTCATATGTGCGCATGTGTAGGAAACCTCCTTTCCTTGGGATTGCTCCCGGTGGGCAGCGTGGCTGTTGCGGGGGCGGAAAGGCAGCAGATCGGAATGAACTGCCGACTTATCTGGGCGCTATTGTAGCACGGAAATGGGATTTTGATAAGGGCAAATGTTGACGGACAGCATGGCTGTGGGGTATGATACGATTGTTTGTTGTTTGTATCTGATGTTCGATTCAACAGGAGGTTCT
>ENA-UOYA01000885-UOYA01000885.1-activated-sludge-metagenome-genome-assembly--contig:-NODE-885-length-35336-cov-278.727927_pt1 | contig 35336 bp, 30 predicted proteins | sample MGYA00238163_ERZ764804 | MGnify/ENA primary metagenome ERZ764804 (study PRJEB28919, sample SAMN05720223) | activated sludge metagenome | isolation source: Anaerobic digester | place: Hong Kong...
AGAAGGCCATTCGAAATGGCTTTGCCGACCTCGCCTCGGACGCCAGAGGTGTTCAGCCTTGTAACTACTCCTTTTTTTATGGCATCTGCGACACAATCGTGTGAGTCGCCCAGTGAAGAGGGTGCAAGGGTCAGATCCCTAAAGCCCATTTTTTCGAGCTCGGATAAGACAAGGCCGACTATTGCATCGCCATTTCTGAGATGGTGATGAAAGGAAATTGTCATGCCATTCTGCAAACCAGAGCGCTCTATTGCTGCCCGTAGGTTTGAGGCTACTTTATTAGTGCTGATGGCTGGGACTCTTCGAGAGACTGGAGAGGCTGTCCACAAAAAGGAACCGTCGAGTCTTGCAAAAGCTCCTGAAAATGGTGTCATAGTTCCTAGACCTGGGATTTCTGCAGGAACAAGCCGGCCGAGTGAGTTGCGCACACAACGATAGTTCATATTTCTGCAACCTCCATTCCAGCAAGTCTTGCAAGTTCGATAGTTCGCAGCGCCTGCGACACAACAGGGGCATCCACCATGCGCCCATCTACCGCTATTACGCCTAGACCTCTCTGTTCGGCTTCTCTAGCGGCTATAACTATCTTGATTGCTTTTGCAAGCTCTTTTGTATCCGGAGTATAGACTGAATTTATGACAGAGACCTGCGATGGGTGTATAGCGGCTTTTCCGCTAAATCCAAGAGCAAAGCTTAGTTCTGTCTGGGCTCGCAGACCTTCGAGATCATTGACATCGGTAAAAACCGTATCGAAGGCCTGCAGCCCATATGCTTTTGCGGCGATAATTACGGCGCTCTTCGCATAAAGTAGCTCATTACCCTCTTTTGTGGCGCGTATGCCTAGATCGGCTGCTAGATCCTGCCCACCGAGAGTCAATCCAACGAGACGTTTTGATGACGCTGCAATCGAATTTACATTGACTATCGCGCGTGCAGTTTCGAGCATGGCCTGAATGCCTATTTTGCCCTTTGGCAGACCGTTTATCTCTTCGAGTCTTGATATCAATTCATCAGCGGCGACAACATCGGCTGCCGAATCTACCTTGGGCAAACGTATTGCAGCTGGACTGGCCGGGACAATCTCTTCAATATCTTGCTCGAAAAAAGGAGTGTCTCGTCCATTTACGCGCACTATTATACTTATTTCGCCAAAATCGAAGTTACGAAGGGCATGTTTTACAAGTTTGCGCGCAGCATCCTTTTCGGAAATCGAAATCGAATCTTCGAGATCAAAGATAACAGCATCCGCGCCATAGATTGTACAATTTTGCAGCATGCTCGGGTGATTGCCAGGGATGTAGAGCAGAGACCGCATGGGATGGCTTTGAAATACATTCATCATTTTGCAGCTTGTTTTCTCCTTCTTACCAAAGCATATACAAGTGATACACCAGCTAACACAATAAATACAGCTGAAATTGGTTTCTGAAAGAAAATTGCTGGATTCCCGTCGGAGAGAACCATGGCATTCCTAAAAGATTGCTCAGTTGTACCGCCCAGAATTAGGGCCAGCACAAGAGGCGGAAGCGGTACCTCCAGAATTACGAAAATATATCCAACGAGTGCGGATATCATGACGAGAATGAGATCGAAGGAGCTATAGTTTAGGAAGTACGCGCCAATAAGCCCCAGTCCCATCACTATCGGCAGCATTATTCTCTGCGGTACACGAAGAAGTTGAACTAGAGGAATGGCTAGCGGTAGGTTAATAAAAAGGAGAATGATGTTTCCAATGAGCATGGAAGCAATGACACCCCAAGCGATATCCGGATGATCCGCGAACAAAGTCGGTCCAGGCCTTACGCCGAGCAGCATAAGAGCGCCCAACATGACCGCCGTGGTGGCAGAACCCGGAATACCAAGAGTAAGAAGTGGCACCATGGCTCCACAGGAACAGGCATTGTTGGCAGCTTCTGGTGCAGCCAACCCTTCAATCGTTCCTTTTCCAAATTCTTCTGGATGCTTGCTAAGATTCTTTTCCATGGCATAGGACATGAATGTGGCGATTGTACCGCCCATTCCGGGCAGGACTCCAATTACAAATCCAAGAGGCGTACTTCGGAGCATAGGCACCAAGCATTGTTTGAATTCTTCTTTGCTCACTCTCACTTTTCCTATGCTCTTTGAGTCGAAGTTGTATACCGTATCGATTGATTTCAAATTTTTATAGACTTCGGTAACAGCGTAGACTCCGATGATTACAACAAGAAAATCGATACCTTCGTTAAGACTCGAAATTCCATAGGTAAAGCGCACGACTCCAGCGAGTGGGTCTATTCCTATTGTAGAGAGCATAAGCCCTACTACTATGGCAAAAAGCCCTTTCAAAATGTTTCCTTCTGATAAGGTAATGGTCGCTACAAGTGCGAATAGCATAAGCGAGAACATTTCCGCTGGTCCAAACCTTAGTGCTGCGGAAGCAACCGGCTGGCTCAAGAAGATCATAAAGATCATGCCGATCATTCCGCCAATGAAAGAAGCGATTGCGGAGATGGCAAGTGCGGTACCGGCTTTGCCTTTCTTGGTCATTGGGTAGCCATCGAAGCATGAGACAATAGCAGAAGCATCTCCAGGTATGTTTAGCATGATCGAGGCCCTAGAACCTCCGAACATGGCTCCATAATATACAGCCGCCATGGTTATTAGGGCAGTGGCCGGGTTCATGCCAAATGTAATGGGAATTAGAATCGCGACGCCCGTTGCAGGCCCCAAGCCAGGTAGCATACCTATTATGGTGCCCAATGTGCCCCCGATGAAAACCCAGAGAATATTTGTAAAAGTGAAAGCTGTCTGAAGGCCGATTGATAGATTCATCAGTATTGAATGCATAACCTTATCTCCTAGAATGGAAGCATCGTTTCGATAATGCCACGAGGAAGGCTCAGTTTAAGGGCAACCCCGAATACAAAGTAGGTCACCACAGAAAAAAGAACAGCGATCACTATATTTTGGACAAGTTTTCCTCTATTTATAAGCATCGAAACGAAGAACATGAACAGGGCAGTAGCTATCATATAGCCCAATCCATCGATAACGAGCCCAAAGACAATGCCAGCAATTGTCAAAAGGCCTATTTTTATCCATACATTTTTATGCTCTTTAAAACCGAAATCTACTTTCTTTGAGCGCTTTTCTGGATTTCTATCCTGCAGAATCATGGCAATGCCAGTGATTATTGTAACTATACCGACGAAATACGGGAAAATTTTAGGGCCCAGCCTGTCTCCCATCGTCATATGAGGCAGGCGCAAGGCCGTAATGGAATACACCAGACCCAAAACAATACTGATGATTCCAGTAAGAATATTTGTCGTCACTTAAGTCCTCCGCCTCGAATTTCTGTCAAACAAAAAAGGCCGGTGGATGCAAATCTTGGCGTCGCACCGGCTCTTCATACTTGCTCGATTATTTCTTCAAACCTACGGCAGATAAAAGTTCATCGAATACCTTTGTTTGATCCTCGAGGAATTTGGCATGCGTAGATGAGTTCTGATAATAGTCATCCCAAAGCAGATTCTCGAGTTGTTCCTTCCAAGTTTTTGTTTGTACCATCTTCGTGAACACCTCGTCCCAATAGGCTACCTGTTCAGGAGTTAGACCAGGAGCGCCAATGATACCTCTCCAGTGAGGAAATACAATGTCGATACCTTGTTCCTTTATTGTCGCTACATCGGGTAGAAGTTCCAGTCTCTCGGGCGAGCTCACTCCGATTACTCGAAGTTTTTTGGCTTTATGCTGTTCTAGCACTTCTGCAAGGCCAATGACCATTGCCTTTACATGGCCTCCGAGGAGGGCTGGAACTTCCTCGCCTCCTGCACCCGGGTATACTATGAATTTTACTTTTGCGGGGTCTATACCATAGACTCTTGCGAGCTGTAGGAAGACAAGATGATCGTCGTTTCCAAGTGAAGGGCCGACAGCTATGGGTACAGCGCTTGGATTTGCCTTAATTGCTTCCATGAGATCTTTTACTGTTTTCCAAGGCGAGTCGTCGCGAACTACTATAGCTTCCCACTCTGCTTGCATGCAGGCAATCGGCGTAAAGTCCTTATATGTGAGATCGCTTGTGCCCAGGAGATTGTTTAGAATGAGCAAGCTCGAGGTCGCGGCGAGGTATTCGCCCTGACCTTTCTTACCCTTTAAATAAGTCCAGCCGACAGAACCGCCGCCGCCCGGCTTGTTTGTGATAATTACTGGCTTATCGACGAGTTTTTCCTCGGTAAGCGCTTTCTGTATTACGCGACAGAGCATATCCCATCCACCGCCTGGGTTGGCTGGAGCAATAAGCTCGATAGTCTTCGTTGGTTTCCAAGCTGGTGCAGCACCAACTGTCGCAACAAGTCCCAGAAGAACGACAGTCAGCACGAACAAAGACAGTTTTTTCATTTAGGTCTCCTCCTTAGAAATTTGAAATATATGATTTACCGCTGGGGCAAGCCCGAGTCGGCTAAATCTTCAAAAAAATTGGAAATCCTTCAGTACTTCCGAATTACCTGATTTTTCGCGCCAAATTTGGAAGGATTCGTTAAGATGATCTGTCCATATCTGGCAAGCAAGATCAGGATCATGCGCGAGGAAAGCCTTATAGAGTTCATTTCTACGGTGGATACTTTTGTCTATGCGGTTGGAGAAGACCATGCGCAAGACGCGATAGCGGTCGAAAATCTCTCTCTCAGACCATACAGCTTCGGTAAGTCTAGATGACTTGCAAGCTTCGAAGGCTATTTCATTGAAGCATTTGATACTAGGCAAGAGGTTTTCGAGAAGCTCATCGCCCGTCATGCTCTGCCTTATTTCATATATCTTGTCTAGGACCTCTTTCATTTCGACTAGCTCGGCTTCTGTGATACGGATGGCTGAATATCTTACGGCAAGAGTCTCTAGCGCCTTGCGAATTGCATAGGAGTGTGCAAGCTCGTAAGGCGAAATACCAAGGATACGATTTCCTTTCTTGGGTACACGTTCGATATAGCCGTTGCTTTCGAGTTTCTGGAGCGCTTCTCTAGCTGGAGTTCTGCTGACACCGAACTCGTGTGCAATATCCGCATCGGTGAAGTAGCTATCAGGCTGCAATTCCCCCAAAACAATTGCTTTTCTAAGGCGTTCATAGATGACTTCGCGCATCGGTTGGATGTGAAGGTCAGGGACTTCTTGTAGAAGGCTCATAATAACTTATATCCTCACTAAAAATTTATTGTATTCGGTATTCCGTATACCGTATACATGATGTATAATGGTATAATAAGCGAGGTTTTGAAATTTGTAAAGCAAAATCTTTCAGAAATCGAAGGGAGGATTTTTCTGTGGGAAAGAATATCGTCCAAAAGCTTATCGACAGTCATCGCATCGAAGGAGTGCAGAAATCTGAGTTCGAAGATAGCGAAGTGCTTATCAAGATAGATCAAACTCTTACTCAGGATACTACTGGTACAATGACTTATCTGCAGTTCGAGGCACTGGGTATAGATAAGGTGCGAACGGAACTCTCGGTTAGCTATGTGGATCATAATACGCTACAAGTAGGTTTCGAAAATGCAGATGATCATAATTTCCTGCAGGATATAGCATCGAGATATGGGATGGTTTTTTCTAGGCCTGGCAATGGAATCTGTCACCAGGTACATCTGGAGCGTTTTGGAGTTCCTGGCAAATCGTTATTGGGCTCAGACAGCCATACTCCCACTGCAGGAGCGCTTGGAATGCTTGCTATAGGAGCTGGGGGGTTAGATGTAGCACTTGCAATGGCCGGATTGCCTTTCTCCATTCCCAAACCTAGAGTTCTCAAGGTGGAGTTAAAAGGCAAGCTATCTCCAATGGTAAGCGCAAAGGATATCGTGCTAGAAATATTGAGAAGGCTTACGGTTAAAGGTGGCGTTGGCAGAATATTGGAATACGCTGGAGATGGATTGTCGACACTGAGCATTCCTCAGCGAGGGACAATCGCCAATATGGGTGCGGAACTAGGCGCGACGACTTCTGTATTCCCTAGCGATGAGGTGACAAAGTGCTTCTTGAAAGCCCAGGGAAGGGTAAAAGATTTCTTGCCGTTATTCGCCGATCCTGATGCTACCTATGACGAAGAAATTCTTATCGACTTAAGTAGCCTCGAACCTATGATAGCGCTGCCTCACATGCCTGATAACGTGGTACCCGTCCGCGAAGTTGCTGGCTTACCTGTGGATCAGTGCTTTATCGGTAGCTGTACCAATTCATCTTATTATGACCTTGCTATGAGCGCTGCTATTTTAAGAGGCCATCATGTTGCGCCCAAAACGAGCCTTGTCGTGGCGCCCGGTTCTCGCCAGGTATTGCTGATGACGGCGAGGGATGGGATACTGACTAGCCTTGTCGAAGCTGGAGCTAGGATTCTGGAATGCGCATGTGGCCCTTGCGTTGGGATAGGACAGGCCCCGGCAACGAATGCTGTATCTCTTCGCACGAGCAACCGCAATTTTGAAGGGCGATCCGGGACAAAATCAGCTAGGTTGTACCTTGCAAGCGCGGAGACGACGGCTGCTTCAGCAATCGCCGGAGTCATTACAGATCCTCGAACTCTCGAGTCGCATCCAATTGTGGCTATGCCAGAGAGCTTTCTTAATGATGATTCGATGTTCATTTTCCCATCGACCGAAGGGGAAACTGTAGGAATTCGGCGTGGACCCAACATAGCACCCTTGCCTCAATTTGAGGCAATTGGAAATGAACTAAAAGCCGAAGTATTGATGCTTATGGGCGACAATATCACAACAGATCATATTTTGCCCGCTGGAAGCAAAATCATGTCTTTACGATCTAATCTACCTGCTATTTCGGAGTATTGCTTTTCTGTGCTGGATGCAAACTTTCCAGCAAGAGCAAGAGCCGCTGGAAAGGGGATCCTTATAGCAGGGCAAAATTATGGACAGGGCTCTTCCCGTGAACATGCAGCGCTTTCGCCTCGTTTCCTAGGAGTTAGTGCGGTAATAGCAGTCTCCTATGCGCGCATCCACAGACAAAACCTTGTAAATGCCGGCATTCTTCCTTTAATATTCGATAGTCCCGAAGACATCGAAAATATAAGCCAGGGCGATATACTCTGCATCAAGAATATATATGAAGGGTTGCGACTGGATCGCTTCGAGGTAAAGAACGAAAGCAAAGGTGCGGTTTTCATGGCTCGCCATGGGCTTTCGCAGCGACAGGTTGAGATTATACTAGCTGGCGGAGCGCTCAATGCTGCGCGTCGAAAGCTATTGGTCCATTAGTTTGGTAAATATAATCGGGTAATATCGGGTAATATATGAGCGAGACATTTTTTGGGCTCGAAGAGAGAATTCTCCATACTAAAGATGAGCTTGCACAGCGAGAAGCACTTTTGACCTCTCGTGGGCTTACTGTTCCAGAAGGAGAAGAGCTGGTCCTGGGTCTCTTCGATGGCGAGCAGCTAGTTGCCACAGGCGCTCTTGTCCGTAATGTGCTGCAGGGCATAGCAGTAGATATGAGCCATGAGGGCGAAGGAGTAGCTGCTGCCATAGTATCTTCTCTTATAAAAAGAGCTGTCGACCGAGGGATAACCCAAATTTTTCTATACACGGTAAGCGAAGATATCTCTAGATTCGAAAACTTGGGATTCAGCAAGGTAGCAGCGGTTCCAAAGGGAGCAGCATTACTAGAGTGGGGTTCGGCTGGAATCGAATCCTACTTGAGCTCTTTGAAGGCCTTGGCCGAAGATAAGCCCGATCATGCCGGAGCAGTTGTTATAAATTGCAATCCATTTACGCTCGGCCATAGAGCGCTTATAGAGTATGCATCCTCGCATGTACCCTGGCTCTATGTGCTGGTCGTAGAGGAAGATAGATCTCTCTTTCCTTTTAGGGTCCGATACAGACTAGTACAAGAAGGTGTCGCAGATTTACGAAATTTGACGGTAATGAAGGGCGGACCCTATATAATCTCTTCGGCGACATTTCCAACTTATTTTATTCGTCCAGATGCTAATGAAGCTTCGCAGAGAGCGGTAAGAATGCATGCTTCGCTCGATGTCAGCATCTTTAGAATGCATATTGCACCCGCGCTTAAAGTTGCCGATAGATTTGTCGGGACAGAGCCATACTGTCCCACTACCTCGGTATATAACGAAATAATGAAGATTATTCTCCAGGCTAGAGAGACCGAGGCTTTTGGGTTCGATGCAAAAATTCCACCAGTAACGGTACACGAGATTCCTCGCTTCGAAATAGGAGGAACTCCTGTCAGTGCCTCGAAAGTCCGGGATATGATTCGCGAAGGGAATTTATCGGAGGTACAAAAACTAGTTCCTAAAACCACCTGGGATTGGCTAAAAAGCGATGAGGCGGTGCCAGTAATGGAGAGAATTCGTCAGAGCGATTCAAGGCACTGATAAGTCTTTTATCACATTTTTAGAGCTAATGTTTTGGAGGAGATAATGAGAGTGCTTAAATCAGTTACTGCGGGCTCGCTGGAATCTAGCGATGTGCTCGTGACAATAATGCCTTTGTCGGAAGACCGTATAGAGTACGACATAGAAAGTATCGTCATTAAACAATATGGGAGAAGGATCCGAAAGGTCACTGAGGATATGGTAGAGATTGCCAAGATTACAGGAGCACGCATTCATGTTCAGGATAGAGGAGCACTTGAATGCACTCTTCGTGCTCGCCTAGAGACTGCGATCGAAAGAAGTATTGCGTGTTGAGCCTGCAGACTGTGCTCGCGGCTCGTGAGCTTCGCTGGAAGAATAAAAAGTTGCTTGCGGAATCGCTGGCACAAAAATTTCCAGGGCATAGATTAGCCCTTGCATTCTGTACTCTAAGAATGCCTGCTTCTTTAAGGATCTCTAATCTTTACAAAGAGATTGTCGTGCAATTGCGAGATGTTCTCGCCGGAGCTCTGATGGATGGAGCTATCCAAATTCTGGATTATGGGCAGGAAGAATACGAAGATGGGCCGAGCGCTTGGCTTGCCTCGGATTGCGATGAGAGAATCTTGAAGCGGATGGCTATCGCCATAGAGGAAGGGCATGCTCTAGGTTCGTTAGTGGATATTGATGTTACAGATGCGAAGGCCAGACTCATTTCGCGCAGAGATATGGGTTATGCGCCTAGAAAATGCCTTGTCTGTGATGATGAAGCTGCAGTATGTTCAGCCGGCCAGCGTCACTCGCTTTCCGAAATCGAAGCACATATCGAGGCGATAATATCAGACTCGATGGGCCAAGAAGCTTGGGATTCTCATGATGGTCATAAAGAGCGGGATTGATATTGAGCATTGGGAGAAATCGATGGATCGGGACGAATTGATTGCACAGATAGGAAATGTCGCATTGACTGCAACGCTCTATGAAGTCTCGGCAGCGCCAAAGCCTGGGCTTGTGGATCCTTTCTCCCGAGGCGCACACTCGGATATGGATTATTTTACTTTCCTTGCGAGCGCGGTAGCCTTGGCACCATTTTTTGCAGCTTTTGCCAGCATGGGTGCGGAAATTGAGGGCGAAAGCCCAGCGCTCCTACCAGAATTGCGAAAGCTTGGAATCGAAGCCGAAAGGGCTATGTTTGCGGCTACCAATGGAGTCAACACGCATAAAGGGCTCATTTTTTCCATGGGTCTAGTATGCGCCGCTGCCGGAAGGTTATTGATTTCAAAAAAACAAGCTGAAAGTAACGATAAAAACGCTATGATATCAGGATGTGCCCAAGAAGCTGCCGATATTGTTGCTGGAATCACGGTTCGCGAACTCGTTCCACTTGTGAAAGCGGACAAGTCCCTAGTCTCCGATCCAATAAAAGCAACAAATGCTATGGTTTGTTCTCTCGATCTCAGCGCAGGCGAGAAATCGTTTGTCAAATATGGAATAAGAGGAGTTCGCGGTGAAGCGGAAGATGGTTTTCCATCTGTGATAAATCATGCTTTGCCAAGGCTCCATTCCGATCTCTTGAGGGGTATGTCATGGAACGATGCCATGATCGATGCGCTCCTAGTTCTTTATCTAATAGTCGACGATACAACAGTACTGAATAGAGGAGGGTCGGATGGTCTTGCCTATATCAGGGCGCAGGCAGCAGCGGCTCTTTCACGCGGAGGAATGAGGCTAATTGAGGGTCGAGATTTTGTCCAGAGTCTCGATGCAGACTTTAGTCAGCGTGGTCTTAGCCCTGGAGGATGCGCCGATCTTCTAGCAGTTACTGTGTTTTTGGAGATGTTGTCCAATAAATGGACTAAACAGCAAAAGGCTAATGGATCGGCGCAATGCTCTTCTTAGGCTAAAAACAGGATCAAAAGGCTTTATCGACAAGTCGGATTAAAAAGCTGGAATTACACCGCCTTTGTAAGTACTTAGGATAAAATCCTTTACTTTCTGAGACGTGAGAGCTTTAGCAAGTGCTTGAATACGGGGATCATTGGAATCGCCTTTTCTGACCACAAGGATATTGGCATAGGGCGATTCTCCACCTTCGAGGAGAAGCGAGTCTTTTATTGGGTTGAAGCCTGATTGGAGAGCGTAGTTCCCATTTATGACCGACCCTGCAACATCATCGAGTGTACGCGGTAGCTGCGGCGCCTCAATTTCCTTAAATACAAATCTTTTTGGATTTTCCGAGATGTCTCGGACAGTCGCCTGAAGCCCAGCGTTTGGCTTAAGTTTTATGAGGCCTTTAGACTGGAGGAAAATAAGTGCTCTCCCTTCATTTGTTGGGTCATTAGGAATTGCTATGATTGCACCATTGGGGAAGTCAGATACTTTTTTGTATTTCTTGGAATAAAGGCCAAGCGGTTCCACATGGACGGCTACTACGCTTTCAAGCGAAAGTTTTCGCTCCGCAGCGAAGGTCTCTAGATAGGGCAGATGCTGAAAGAAGTTGGCATCGAGCTGTTTTTCGGCTAGCGCTATGTTGGGCGTGACATAGTCGCTGAATTCGATTACTTCCAGCTTTATTCCTTGTGCCGCTAGGTCGGGTATGATGAAGTTGAGTATTTCAGCGTGGGGTACGGAAGTAGCACCTACTTTGAGTGTAACCGAGGGAGAGGGGCCAGCAAAAACAGACATGGTCGAAATTAAAAGGGATAAAAAAAGCAATTTGATAATTTTGCGGTTCATAAGAAACCTCCAGGATAAAAAATTATTATAAGTCGCCATACGGCGTCTCTAAGAGAGACCGAAAGATTCGAGATATCGAGTTGTCGCCACCAAGATCTATAAGATTGGCTCAGGGATTTGCCTGGAGGAAAAGAAAGACTGGATTTGTGATATGGATTTACAGGATATTTAGAAAGAAGGCATGGGTCGCGGAGAGCGGCTTCGCTGAGCCGCTTCGCATGAAACATACATGACTATTATAAGCTTTCATCGCCTTAGCCTTTCGGAGCAAAATGCATTATTTATCCTTCTTTGTCAAGCGGGCCATACGAGCAAGGCGGCCGTAGCCTCGATATGGGCTACGGTTTCCTGCTCTATTCCGATTTATGATAAAGGAAACACGACACTTCGTGCCCGTCTTCTGCATCCTTTAGCGACGGTCGCCTTTCCTTGCATATATCCATGCGCTTGGGGCAGCGATCATAGAAATTACAGCCTGGCCGCTGTTTGTCAGGCGAGGGCACATCTCCGGTGAGAATTATGCGCTTGCGCTTAGCCTCGATCTTTGGATCAGGAATCGGCGCCGCCGACAGAAGAGCCTCAGTATAAGGATGTAGGGGTTTCTTATATAGATCCGCTGCGTCCGCTATCTCCACAATAAGTCCCAGATACATTACGGCTACTCTATTGGAAATATATTTTATTACAGAAAGATCATGAGCAATAAAAAGATAGGTTAATCCGAACTCTTCTTGCAGATCTTTGAAAAGATTGAGAATCTGAGACTGAATCGAGACATCAAGCGCCGATACTGGCTCATCGCATAGAATGAGTTCGGGATTGAGCGCTAATGCGCGAGCAATTCCAATGCGCTGGCGCTGGCCGCCTGAGAATTCATGCGGATAGCGATTTTTGAAAAAGCGGGATAGCCCCACTTTTTCCATAAGCTCTTCAACCCGATTGTCTCGATCTTGAGTACTCATATCTATGAGCCCTTGCTTTTGGAATATGCGAATGGGCTCTGCAATTATATCGCCAGCGGTCATACGTGGATTGAGCGAAGCATAGGGGTCTTGGAAAACCATCTGCATATTTTTTCGCGCTTCCATCATTTCGTTGGGCGATAGCTTAGTGAGATCTTTGCCTTTCAGAATAACCTCACCGGCAGTGGGCTTATAGAGCTGATCTATGGCGCGAGCCGTAGTCGATTTTCCACAACCAGATTCTCCTACAAGGCCAAGAGTCTCGCCTTTTTTCACCTTAAAATCGATGCCGTCCACAGCATAGATATAGTTCTTAGTCTTTGAGAACATGCTTGTTTTGACAGGGAAATGCATCTTGAGGCCGCGCACATCTAGAAGTACTTCATCGTTTTCAGGCATTGTGAATCTCCTTGTTGTAGAGCCAGCAAGCTACGCTCTGATTGTTCTCAAAGGAAACGATAGATGGATATTTCTCTCTGCAGATATCCATAGCTTGTTCGCAGCGCGGATAAAATGGGCAGCAGTCCGGCAGATCTATGACATTTGGCGGCTGGCCCGGTATGGAATATAGGCGCGTTTTGGTCTCTTGATCGAGGCGCGGTACCGAGCGGATTAATCCCATTGTGTAAGGATGCTTAGGCGATTCGAAGATATCTTCGGTGCGGCCGCGCTCGACGATTCTCCCCGCATACATAACGCAGATCGTGTCACACATGCCCGCAACGACACCTAGCGAATGCGTAATTAGAATCACTGCGGTTCCAAGTTTTCTTGTGAGTTCTTTGATAAGCTCGAGGATTTGAGCTTGAATCGTAACGTCAAGTGCGCTGGTCGGTTCATCGGCAATCAATATCTCGGGATTGCAGGATAGTGCCATGGCAATCATTACGCGCTGGCGCATTCCGCCCGAAAATTGATGCGGATATTGGTCGATGCGCTTTTCCGGAGCAGGGATACCGGCAAATTTCAGCATCTCGATGGCTTTTTCTTTAGCTGCTTTTTTATCTAGCCCTTGGTGCAACTGTATCGTCTCAATCATCTGTGTGGAAATACGCAAGAAAGGGTTGAGCGATGTCATAGGGTCCTGAAAGATCATCGAAATCTTATTTCCCCTTATATGGCGAATTTCGCTGGGCGGCAACTTGAGCAAATCTGTGCCATGAAAAAGAACCTCGCCCCCGACGATTTTTCCGGGAGGTGTTGGGATCAGATTGATGATCGATAGATTGGTTACACTTTTCCCCGATCCAGATTCACCTACAATCCCGAGGGTTTCGCTGCGGTGAAGCTCGAAGCTCACGCCATCGACTGCCTTCACCACTCCCTCATCTACATTAAAGTATGTTTTCAAGTCTTTTACTTGAAGGATGACTTCGTCAGACATTTAGGCTCCTTATCAAGTGCGGTTCTTACTCTGCGGATCGAGAGCATCTCGAAGACCATCGCCTAGGAAGTTCATGCAGAAGAGGAAGATCGTCATTGCGATACCTGGGCAAAGCAGTTGCCAGGCATAGGATTCCATGGCACGGACTCCTTCCGAGACGAGTGTGCCCCAGGATGCATCAGGTGCCGACACACCGAGTCCTAAAAAGCTTAGAAAGGACTCATTCATGATGAAACTTGGCATCATCAGTGTGGAAAATACAATGATGACTCCGAGAGTATTGGGTAGAAGATGGCGGAAAATTATGCGCTGAGTACTTGCGCCCATAGACCGCGCTGCTTCGACAAATTCCGAATTCTTTAGGCTTATGATCTGGCCTCGTACCACGCGAGCAATAGTTAGCCAGGAGACCAATGCTATTGCGACAAAGAGCACAACAAAGCTTCCGCGTGCTTTCTCGCCAATCATAGCCATTATAATTATGACAATGAGCATATAGGGCAGCCCATACATGATATCGACAAAACGCATAAGAAAATTATCTAGCCAACCGCCGACATAGCCGGAAATTGCTCCGACTAGAATACCTACCAAGGCAGCCGTCAGCGTGCCTACGATTCCTATAGCAATCGAAATGCGACCGCCATAGATTATGCGTGCAAACATATCGCGGCCCAGATTATCGGTTCCAAGAATGTATACGATTTTGTAGTCGGGATTTGTATCGAGTTCGGCTTTGACTCTTTCCAGGGTTTCTTTTTGACTGATGAGCTCGCGGACTACTGGATCGGTTGTATTGCCAGAGAATCCTTCGCCCTCATAGGTAAAAGAGAATCCCCCTTCTTGACTCTCAGTATAACCATCGCTAGGTTCGCTGCTTTCCTCTTGAGTATCCAGCGATCCAAAATCGAAGAAGGAACTGAAGGCGGACTGCTGTTGTTGTTGCTCCTCGACCCTTTTCTCGAGATCCACGATACGGTTCTCGATTTTCTTGACAACCAATTCTCCAGCTGGCTTGAAAGAGGGAGGTAAGCTCGCATTCGTAATAACTTGTTTGCGGTAATCGATGAGAATCCCCGTACTTGTAAGAAGAGGCGCAAAAAGACTGATAACTACATATATACTTACTATTACTAGACTTATCAAGGCCATCTTGTTTTTGCGAAGTCGCTTCCATGCATCAGCCCATAGAGAGACAGGCTTCATTACCTGGTTGAATTCGTTGACTGCATTTTCAAGTTGTTTTTTTGCCATCTCTCACCCCTTACTTGTAGGAAATTCTTGGATCGAGGAAGCCGTAAAGAATGTCGACCACAAGATTCGCAATGATGAGAATAATGGAATAGACAACCACTTCAGCCATTATGAGCGTATAATCCCGATTCAAAGCCGATTGAACAAAGGGGCGCCCGATTCCAGGTACAAGGAAGACCGATTCTACGACTATCGAGCCTACTACAATGCCCGAAAAGGCTGGGCCAAGATAGGTGACTACGGGAAGCAAAGCTCCCTTAAGAACGTGTTTCCACACTACAACCGATTCTTTAAGCCCTTTTGCTCTTGCCGTGCGGATGTAATCCGAACGCAGCACTTCGAGGATGCTTGCGCGTGAAAGCCTGGCGATATAGGCAAAATATGGAAAAGATAGAGTTATTGCTGGTAGTATTACCGCCTTTATGCCATGAGTCGAGATCCACTGACCTATGGGTAAAATCTTGAGCCTCATGCCAAAGACGAGCTGCAAGACAGGCCCCATCACAAATAGCGGCACAGAAATGCCTATGACAGCTATCGAAGTGACAACGTAGTCCTGCCATCTATTTTGCTTTAATGCGGAAATGATACCTACCGCAATTCCGCCGACTGTCGCAAGCACCAAAGAGATAACACCTAACGACATCGAGATGGGAAGACCTTCGTCGATAATCTCATTGACGGTTAGATCCCTGTATCGATAGGAAGGGCCGAAATCCCAGCGAATCACGTCGCCCATATACCGTAAATACTGCTTGATGAGAGGTTCGTCCATATGATAGCGCTTCATGAGGTTTTGAAGGATTGCCTCTGGCACTTCGCGTTCGCGAGCAAAAGGGCCTCCAGGTGCAAGTCTGATCAGAAAAAAACTCAGTGTGATCACGATAAAGAGCGTAGGAATTATGCTCAATACTCTCCGAATGAAATATCGTGGCATTCGGAATTACTCCTTTCCGAGGCGCAAATTAATTATTCAAAAAGAATATATTTGCGTAATTGGAATCTCGAAGCATGAGAAGCTATTTCTCAAGCAAAAAATATTATACTCCAATCCTGAAATTTTATCTACCCAAAATTTCTTAATGTTGTGAGCTGCAAAAAATAATCTCAAGATAAAAAAGGGGCTGCCCATATAGGACAGCCCTGGTTTCTTACATTAACTTATTTTTATTTTTTGGGTCGGATAAATTTCCAAGGATGGATATTGAGTGGGTTAGGATACCAGCCATCCCACTTGTCCAAATCGATTAGGTTCTGTGTTACATAGAAGTATAGCGGAAGAACGGCCATATCCTGGTCGATAAGGATTTTCTCCGCATCCATCAGGTACTGGAAACGTTCGGTGCCGCTCGTAACACGAGCTTTGTTGAGCAGTTCGTCGTACTTCGGGTTGGAATAGAGTCCATCGTTCTGGGTACCGCCAGTGATGAACATTTCTAGGAAGGTCGATGGATCGAGATAGTCTCCAATCCAACCGGCGCGAGCGATATCGAAGTTATGCGACTGGGATCGAGTGTCAAGGTATGTGCCCCACTCCTGGTTCATTAGGCTGACATTGATACCTAGATTCACTTTCCACTGGGCTTGGACGAATTCCGAAATATTCTTGTGAGCCGAAGAAGTGTTATAGAGGATTGTGAATGCCGGGAAGCCCTTTCCATCTGGATAGCCTGCTTCCGCAAGAAGCTTGCGTGCTGCAGCAGGATCGAAGTCATAGCCCTTTGCCGGAGTATAGCCAGTGCTAGGAGGCACTAGGCTATTTGCGGGTATCTGTCCGCCGCGGGTAACCTTATTGACAAGGTCGTTTTTATTGATAGCCATGGCGAGCGCTTTGCGGACGCGAGGATCATCGAGCGGCTTTCGGGTTGTGTTTAGGATATAATAGTAAGTTCCATATTGCGGAGCGACATGGAAGTCCTTGCGCAGCTTTACTTCATCCATGAGCTCAAGTGGTACGGCCTCTGTCCAGTCAGCGGCTCCACTCTTGTAGAGATTATAGCCAACATTGATGTCGTCGTTGGCAATGAAGGTAATCTTCTTTAGGGCGACATTCTTTGCATCCCAATACTTATCGTTCTTTACAACGACAACCTTTTCCTGGGGCTTCCATTCGGAGAGGACATAGGGTCCGTTCGATACCATCTTGCCAGGCTTTACCCAATCCTTACCATATTTTTCGATGGCATGCATTGGAACAATGGCGAATGCATAGTGACTGACCATATCTGCAAAGAATGGAATTGGGCCAACCAATTTGACTTCGAAGGTGTATTTATCCACAGCTCGAATTTTTAGGCTCTCTGGACCAGCTTTGCCTTCGAGATAATCCATGCCGCCTTCGATATACATAGCGGGCAGATCGGCATACTGGAAGGCATTCTTCGGATCCATCTTGCGCACCCAGGACTGGACAACCGTATCGGCGGTTATTTCCACACCATCCGACCATGTAACGCCTTTGCGGATCTTGAAGGTGCAGGTCTTGTAATCCTTGCTGAACGACCAGCTCTCTGCAACTGCAGGGAGTGCACGGTTGGTGCGCGGATCATTGATTGTCAGACCCTCGAAAAGCGCCACATAGATGCGGTGCTCAGGCACACCTTCGACCGCATGCGGATCTAGCGAAGTAGGCTCAGTACCATTTACGATGGTAAAGTCCTGAGCGCTAAGGCCTAAAACCGCGACTAGGGCGATCAACGCGAAAAGGATCTTTTTCATGTTACCTCCTCTTTAAGAGACATTCTCAAATACTATATACTCCTTTTATGAGCAATGCAAGAATTTTTTTGGATTTTAGCCATAAAGCTCAACAATTTGTGGATTTTTAAGGCATAATTGAGAATTATCGTTCCGATGCAAGCTTCTATCATAGCCGAGCTCTCTGCTGAAAACATAGAAAGAAAGCTTGCACATTGATAATTGACTTCATGGGATAAAGAATTCCATAGAATAAAAACTATTAGGAGATGCGCTATGTACGAATTCTATGCACCGACCAAGATATTGTTTGGGGATGGCTGTCTTGCCGAAGCTGCATCGCAACTCAAAGAAATGAATTCGACCAAGGTGCTGATTGTGACCGGTAGATCGAAAACTGCTTCTTCGCAAGGTTTTAAGGACCTATGCCTCGGCTTAGATTCGAGTGGCATACACTATGTTCATTTTGGAGAAGTCGGCGCAGATCCCGACACTGCTATTGTGGATAAAGGGACGGAGGTTTATAAAGCGCAGCGCTGTAATGCCATTATCGGTTTTGGCGGTGGTAGCCCCATCGATTGTGCAAAGGGTATCGCCGCGAGCGTTGCCGAAGATCGTCCTATCCGCGATTTTGTGGGAACGGGATTGGCATTTACAAAGCCTGTACCTCCACTTGTCGCAATTCCAACGACAGCCGGTACGGGGACAGAGGTTACAAATGCGGCGGTGTTCACGGTAGTGGACGAAAGTGGTCATCGAAGCAAAAAAGGCACTTCGAGCCAGTATTATTTCCCCAGGCTTGCTATTGTGGATCCTGTTTTACATATCAGCATGCCACCGCCCCTTACCGCCGCAACGGGCATGGATGCTCTTACCCATGCGATCGAAGCTTACGTGAGCTGTTTTAGCACGCCTATCAGCGATATGTACTGCCTCGAATCCATTCGTCTTATTGGTCGTAGCCTAAGGGCGGCGTGCCACATCTCCAAAGGAGCTGAAGACGAAGACATACAATCGAGGCGCGACATGGCGCTCGCAGCGACCTTGGCAGGAGTGGCTCTATCTCAGGCAGGATTGGGAATGGTGCATGGCTTTGCACATCCCGTAGGAGCTTTGGCTGGACTTCCGCATGGGCTTGCCAATGCAATAATCCTTCCTTTTGTGATGCAATCCTTGATTCCAGATGCAGCAGAGCGCCTTTCGGATATTGGGAAAGCGCTTACGGCTAAGGACAATATCAGCCCCGAAGAATCGGTGCGCGCAATCTGCCAACTGGGCCATGATATAGGTATCCCTGAGAACCTTGAATCTGCCGGTGTACCTCCAGTCTATTTCGACGATATTCTTAGCGATGCTCTTTCTTATCGAAGGCGTAAGGCTAGTCCACGGGCTTTTGTCGATGCGGAGCTCAGAGAATTGCTCGAGCTTATATACCATGGTGTTCCTCAGCAATGAAGAGGGCCTCTAGTCTTGCTCGAACTCAAGGCAAGAGCCGCCCACAGCTTTTTGGACCACAATTCTCGATGGTATTCGGCTATAGAGCTCGTCCACATGGGAGATGATAGCAATGCTCTTGTCACCTCTAAGCTCTTCCAGGACCGAGATGGCCAGCGAAAGCGACTCCTCATCGAGACTTCCAAAGCCTTCGTCGATAAAGAGCGATTCGATGCGATTTGCTTTTGCTCTTTCTTGGATCGAATCGGCTAGTCCCAGAGCAAGGCTTATGGAAAGCATGAATTTTTCTCCACCGGAGAGCGTGCCTACAGGGCGACGGCCCCCATTCCAGGCATCGAGCACATAGAGTTCCAGGCCTATTTTTTGGTTACCGCTGCCACCCAGAATATCGGCCTCCACCAAGAAACGGCCATTGCTCATCCTGTAGAGTCGCTCGGAAGCTCGCATGGCTATTTCGCGGAATTGAAGACCCAGCACATAGTTCTTGAATGGCATTTTTCTCTGCGGATTTAGGCTTCCTCCGAGCAATTTGGCCAGTTTTTCCTGTTTTCCGAATTCCTCAACAGCACTATCATATTCTCGAGTCACTTCTTCTCGTCTGGAAAGAAGGCGACGAAGCTGATCGAGTTCTGATATGAAATTAGCACGCTTGTCGCGTAAATCCGATATCGCCAATTCAATATTTTTCTTTCCCTCAAATAGAGTGTCGAGCTCCTCTCTAAGGGCTTTTTCTTGTTGTTCGAGATAAAGGGGCTCGAGCATTTCCTCATGTTTAGGCTGCTCGCCATTTTCTTTCTCGCGTTCGAGCGATCGATCCGATCGATCTACCTTTAGATTTGGGGCTTGATTGAGTGGAGTTGAGTTGAATGAATTGAATGAGTTGAATGGGGACAGAGCCTGCGACCGTGCAGCGAGCACTTCATAGGATGCACGAGCTTCAATATAGGATTGTCGGAATGCCGAAATCTCCCTTGCCTCTTCTTTAATGCGATCGCTTGTCCAGACAGAACAAAGGACTTCTTCGATAAGTTCTTTTAATGCTGGCTCATTTATTGTATGTGCGAAAAAAATACTCTCCAAAGTTCCTGAAAGCTCGATAATCCGCTCAGAGCTCAGCTTGAGTCTTTTAATTTTTAAAAAGACATTGTCTAGCTTGGGAAAGAGCTCTTTTAGCGATCTTGAAGACAATCTTGACGGAGATTCAAGCGAACCCGAGAAATCATTAGGTGAACCTAGAGGGCCTTGTAATTGCCAGCTTGTCTGCTCTTCATTTATTGGTGCCTCTTTCTCCGAAGAAATTACCGAAGATTCAAGAAACCGTAAGAGCCTCCTTGCTTCTATTTTCTCGGCTTCATGGAGAAATTCCTCGAGCGTTATAGCAAGAGCCGATCCTTTTTGCATAATTGTCTCCAACTGCATGTCGATTTTGATGTTTGCAGAGCTCCAGGATATTTCCCATTTTTGCGCTCGCTCTTCTATTTGCTCGATCTCGTTGTGGAGATCGGCAAGATTATCTTCCACCTCTTTGAGGTGAATCCTAGGATCCTCTTTTCCGATCTGTGCCTCAAGAGAAGCAATATGGGCATCTAATTCGGCGCGCTTAATCTCGAGACCGGTCTTTTCCTCTTGAATGCGAATAAAATCGCGCTCTACCTGATCAAGAGTCTTTCGCAGTTTTTGCAATGTTTCGCGCTCATATTGATAGTATTTAAGTCGTTCTTCGAGCTCGCGACGCTGAGATTGAAAATGTGAGCCAGTCAATTCAATCATCGAAGAAGAAATCTGTTCAAAAGCTATATTGGCTTCATCTCCAAGGAATTCGCAGGGAATGGAGTTCCATTCTTCCGAGATTCTATTGATTGTATTCTTAAGATCTTGTGTGAATTCCTCGATGCGGTTTTCCAGATTCTCTTTATTTTGAATTAAGGCGGCACGAGATGATTTGATCTCTTCCACTATTTTTTGTGTGGCTTTGATGGTTTTGTCATCTAGAGCTTTTTGCTCAAGCTTAGCTGGATTGGGATGATCTCGAGCTCCACAGACAGGACATGGTTCACCAGGAATGAGCGAAGCGGCAAGGATACCAGCCTGAGCATGACGAATATCCTCATCGATTCGGTCTCGATTCTGTTCGGCAATAGCGAGCTCTTGGTCTATGGATAAGATAGAATCTTCCGTTTGCTGAATTTTACGTAAGGTTTCGGAGCGCTGTGCTTCTATGTTTTCTTTCTGCTCTATCCAAGTCTTTATTCGCTTGAATGCTTCGTCCGCGATGATAATCTTTTGAAATGATTCCTGCGCCATGGGCTCGCCTTGTAGGGCGTTTTCAAGCTCTGTTATGCTTGACTTGAGCCTGGCGTTCTCTTTTTGTCGAGATTCCCAATGCTCCGAAGCGGCATCGAGTCTTTGCAGAACCTCTCTACATTCGCCTTCGCATTGTTCCTTTTGGTTCCATGCATTAACTGCACTTTGATACAATGCGGCCCTGCGCTGTAGATTGTCGTAATCCTTTCGAAGAAAGGGCAATGCTTTCTTTTTCTCCTTTATCTCGATTTGCTCTGTTTCGAGCATTGAAAGCTCTGTCCCCGTCTGTAAAGCTTCTAAAAGAATCTCGATTAGTTCCTCGTAATCAGCTGATACTCGTCTCGCCAAGCTCGCTAGTTCTCCAAGTGATTTGGCTGCCTCGAGCTTTCTTTCGCGTTCATCGAAGATAGGCTTTAATTCTTCTTTTTCATGTAAGCTTTTCCAGGCCGCAAGCATAGATTGCAGGAATGAAAGGCGCTCGTTTTTTTGAGCGATTTGAGTTTCTAAATTTAATGCATTTCTTGTCAGTTCTTCTATTTTTTCATCGAATTCGGAGATTGCTTTTCCCGATTCTTTTATACGAGATTCTGGCTCGATGCCAAGCTCATTAGAGATGCGCTCGATTTCCTCTTTTTTAGCTTTGAGGTAAGCATCGAGCTCCATGACTTTTTTTCTTGCCGTCTCGGTGATTGTATCGTAGATTCCCACATCGAATAGTTTTTCGAGAATTTCGACGCGTTCAGTAGTTTTCATTTCGAGAAATTTCTGAAACTCTCCCTGGGGCAGAAGTACGATTTTGGAAAACTCCTCGGCGCTAAGGCGCAAAAGATCGATCAAGATCTGGTTTGCCTCCGTAACGCGGTCGGCTAGTATTGCATAACTCCCCTTTTCATTCATTCGATAGAGCGCAACCTCGCTTGCAGCCTCAGATTCCTGTCCTCTTCTATTGAGTTTCTTGTAAGGCAAGCTTCGATATACTTTCCATTGTGCAGATGAAGCTAGGAACTCGAACTGGACCCAGGGCTTGCTTCCAGCAGGAGAAAAGCGCGAACCAAGTTCACGCTCGAGATTGCTCCGTCCCCCGACGGCCTTGCCATAGAGTGCATAAGCAATAGCATCGAAAATGGTGGTTTTCCCTGAACCTGTCTTGCCGTAGATAAGGAAAAAGTCGTCGAGCTTGCTAAAATCGATGTCTTGACGTTTGCAGTATGGACCAAAGTGTTCGAAAGAAAGAGAAAGCGGCTTCATGAAAGCTCCTCTTCGGCATTTCTAAGGAGAACCTCGAAAGCCTTCAGTAATTCTTGAGAAGGCGGCTCATCGAGAATGCGTTGCGTAAAGCTTATGAAGTCATTGAGAACTGTAGTGTGAAGTGATTTGCCGGCAAGGTTTCCTGTATCATCCAGACTTGATGTCTCTCCATTTGGAGGCATAAGAGTAGCTATATCTCCGACTTTTTCAACCTCTGTCCCCATTCTTTTTTCAAAGGCCTCTTGGCGCACATACATCAGATTGGGAAAGCGAAGAGCAAGACGATTAAAAGCGTCATATACGGGCTCTTCATCTGTAAGGAGCACTTCGACATAGTCATCATCTATAAAAGCAGAATCGGCCATAAGTTCAGCAAAGCTAGCTCTAACGCGCTTAAAGACATGCAATGGTTTTAGTTCTACTCGCTCTATTCTTGCCGGCTCGCCATCCTCGAGTTCGACATATAAAAATCCTTTTTCGATACCTTCATCTCCAAAGGACATTGGCATAGGAGCGCCAGAATACCAAACTTTTGGGGACAGAGCTTGCATCTTGTGCAAGTGCCCAAGCGCTACATAATCGAAGGCCTCGAAAAGAGAGACTGGCACGGCTTCTGTCCCACCGATAAAGGCTATATCGGATTCCGAAAGAACTGCTCCCCTAACATAGCAGTGGGCCACAAGGATATTCAGGTTGTATTCAGAGGGACGGAGGTTAGATTCTGAGGGATGCTGGCTTGTAATATTTGCAATAGAGGGACGGAGGTTTGATTCTGAGGTATGCTGGTTTGCAATAGAGGGACGGAGGTTCGCTATAATACTCTCCATGCGACTCGCCATCGAGCTTATGGTCTCGCTTATGGTCTCTGTGCAGCCTGCTTCTACTTGCCCCTCTTCGGCCAATCTTCTCTTGAATTCGCTGTAAGTTCCATGAGTCACAAAGGGCAGTGCCCAAACTGCAGCCCTCTTTCCACCCTTTTCAAGCACTAGGGTCGGGCTTAAAAGAATTTCGCTAACTAGGTGTATGCCTACGGATTCGAACAATTCTGCAGCAAAAGCGATTCGTTTTGGCGAATCATGATTTCCTGGAATGACGAGAATGCGCCCATTCTGCGGTAGCGCGCGCTTTAGCTCCGCCATAAACCAGCCGAACATAGTCTGAGCACTCTCTGAAGGAATGCTTCGATCGAACACATCACCTGCAATGACGACAAGATCGAGCTTGAGCGCTCTTATCTTTTCGACAATCTGCTCGAGCACAGCGCTCTGGTCTTGAGCTAGGTCTTGAGATCTAAGGCTCTTTCCGAGATGGAGATCGGAAATATGAGCAATCTTGAATATTTTGTCAGAATGTGACATCTGGAATCTTCCCTTTCCAAGCTCAGTTTAGTATGTTTTTGATGTGGACTCAATTCGGAGCAGGGAATAAAAGCGGGATTAACTGGCTGTCTGCTCTCTGCTGGCGTCAAGAGTTTTTCAGCGTTTCAATTTAAGCTAGTATGACGTGATGTTATTCTGCTGATTATTGTTCTAGACGCCTCCGTAAAAGACGATTCCGCAAAGGAGCTATTCCATGATTTATCGACATTTAGGTTCAGCAGGTATCAAGGTTTCGGTGATTTCGCTGGGTTCTTGGGTGACTTATGGCTCGCAGGTCGATATCGACACAGCAGCACAGATGATCAAATATGCTTACGACCATGGTGTCAACTATTTCGATAATGCAGAATCCTACGCTGGTGGGCAATCCGAAGTCATAATGGGTCAAGCCTTTCGCCGGCTTGGTTTGAGGCGAGGCTCCTATCTTGTTTCGACCAAACTTTTTTGGGGGATCCACGAAGGTCCTAACGAAAAGAATACTCTCAACCGCAAATACCTTCTAGAGGCAATCGAAGGTAGCCTCGAGCGTCTGGGGATGAAATATGTCGACCTTTTGTTCTGTCATCGTCCAGATCCTGAAACGCCAATCGAAGAGACGGTCTGGGCTATGCACGATATCATATCCTCGGGCAAAGCGCTGTACTGGGGAACAAGCGAATGGTCTGCGGAGCAGATTCGCGAAGCATGGGAAATCGCGGACAAGCGCAACCTTCGAAAACCGCAGATGGAGCAACCCCAATACAACATGCTGGTCCGCACCAAAGTCGAAAAAGAGTTTGCACGACTTTATCAGGGCATAGGTCTTGGGCTTACTACTTTCAGCCCTCTTGCTTCTGGCCTTTTGTCAGGTAAGTACAAGGATGGTATTCCCAAGGATTCGCGCTTTGCGTTGCCTGGTTATGAGTGGCTTCAAGAGCGTTGGTATCAGCCAGAAATAATAGCTAGCATTGAGCGGCTTCGCCCTATCGCCGAATCCCTCGGTGCCACCATGAGCCAGCTTGGCCTAGCTTGGGCTGCACACAATCCCAATGTTAGCACCGTTATAACAGGCGCAAGCCGCCTATCTCAGCTCGAAGAAAATCTCGGCGCTATCGAGATTCTGCCCAGACTCAACACTGAAATCCTAGACAAGATCAATGAGGCGCTGGAACCTATTCTGGTGATGAGGAATTAGCAAAGAGAATTCGAGAATTCAGCAATATAGAGGTTTGACTCGCCATTTTGTCTGGTGCTGTGGGTTTTTAGTGCCGCGAGCTATGTGGCCCCAGATTATCTAGGGCCACAATTAAAAAGCGCGCAACCCTAAAGCATAGCCTCCATAAAAATCTCGCTTCTCAAAAGCGCGCCGCCTAGCCTAGTTGTTTCTCAATCTTTCTGCACAGGCAGCAGATAAGCACCAAGCCCTTTGCTGAGCAAATCCTCATAGCTGGGAATATTGTCGAATTCCAATGGTGTTTCTGGGTGCTCCCAATTCCAGGAGTTGATGATCTCGGCAATCGCAGTAACATGCCTGCCAACTCGTTCTTCTATAGGATGGCCATTCTCATCGTATGGAACATAGAGGCGCCCTAATTTTGCCGCTCGCACATACCATTTGTCTTTGCCGGTGAGCACAAGAGCTTCGTCTGTACGCCCACGCAATCGTCCTTGTGAAGCGTTTGCGGTCTCCATCAAGAGAGGCAGAGTGTCCGTGAAGTCTCCTAGTTCGCGGTGTGTAAGTCCGCGGAGATTGACTGGCGAGGGCTCGAGACTGATCTTTATATCCTGCATTTCGAGGCCAAGCACAGTATCGGATGCTAGCTGCATGGCTTTTGGGTGTGCGACGATTGCGTTAATAACTGGATATTCTGGAGACGCTTCGTGCAGGTCCACTGTTATGGTGACATTCTGTTCTTTGATAAGTTGAACTATTCCATAGCAGACTTTTTCGGTTAGTGTACCATCGGCTCGGCCTGGATAACCACGGTTCAGGTTGCGAGTCTCGCTCCCAGAGAGTGTCTGACCAGACGAAGCATGTATATAGACGTTCGGGTCTGGCCATTGGTGTATGGGGTTGGTTGCTCTAGATCCATAACTGAAGACTCGCGGGCCATTTGGCGTTTCGATGGTAAAGCGCTGTGGAGCGCCTTCCTGTGGATCGTTTGCAGTAAAGCCCGAGGCATTTGCTCGCGGGATAACGTAGAGTGTGCCTGTTCTAGGCAAGAAGTTTTCGATAAGCAATATGGCAGCGAGATGGCCGGCTGGCTCGTTGGGGTGAGTGCCGCCAAGCACCAGCATAGAGACTCCATCATCGCTTCCTTTCATAATGTAGACTTCTGTATCGCCGGCGCTGCCTTTCAAAGCCGGAAACCAGTCCGAAAGCATCTTTATTTCCGTAACACCGGGTCCGCTCACAATCTTATCGGGCTTTCGCATCGCCAAAAAAGAGGAACCTGCAAGCGCTGATGCCACAATAGCTCCGGCAAGGCATATAATTGCCGTTATTGTATGTTTATGCATGAATATCCCTCACTCACTTTATCATCAGAAGCCTTAAGAGAAGCGGCACGATCACCATCGCTGCGGTAATCTGCATAGAGACCTTCTTTGTATCGAAGAGCTCCCATATGGTTAGAGCCAGCACTATAGCCAGAATTCCAAGATATATATAGAACATGGACACCTTCCTTACAATTCTTACTAATAAAGAACGCTGATCTGCTTCGAGAACAAGATGAAAAGTATAGCCCAGGCTATGATAATCAGCGCAGGGACTACCAGTTTTTTCAAAACCGTTCCATACTTCTCGAGGCCTACAACTTTGGCTGCAAAAATGGCTGCGAGTGCCGTTGGAGGCATGAAATCGCCAATAGCAGCTATAAGCGAAAGCGCTGCAGCCGTAGTGATCTGGTCTTGGCCAAGCAATGCCAACATAAAAGGAACTCCAAGCACGCTAGCGGAACCGAATGCGCTGATGGCGCCAAATAGCGGAATAGAGATAGCGATCATCAGATATAGAAGTGCAGGGGGGACAGACAATGCATTTACAACAATAAATCCGCGCACACCCGTGGCTGTCATTACTTGAATGAACATGCCGACACCTACGAGAATCCCCAGAACCGGGAGCACATCTTCGATCGCTTTCTTTGCTGATTTTAAGATATTGAAGCGTGTGCCTGTAATCCATGTTAGCGCCGTTCCCAAGATGAAAATAAGCGGCATTCCTAAACCGAATATACGCGGCACGGCTTTATCTAGAATCATCAATACAAAGATAAAAATGAGGGGAGAAAATAGCCTGAGGCCGCCATATTTATTCAGCTCGCTGAAATCGAGGGTTACAAGCACATTTGAACGATCGACCTTGCGCACATTTCTCCAGCCAAACCAAAGCGCAAACACTATGGCGAGCGGGAATGTCAGGAGAATAAGGGGTATTTCGAAGCCCACATAAGGCATGTCAATACCTCCGCCGATGATCATGACCGGAATGTTCACTGGCGGGGCTATCATCCCCAAAATCGCCGCAATCGAAATGAGCGCTCCCGCTTCTACCGTAGACATGCCCATTGCAATGAACATCGGAGCAACCACGGCACCGGCAGTCAGCACCGACGCAGTAGAACTACCTGTGATCATCCCTGGCACCATAATCACAAAGGTCAGGAGAATCATAAGAAGTGCAGGCCATTTATTGAACTTCTTTATCACTGCCGCCGTCAAACCATGCAAGGCTCCCGAATCGCGAAAGCCAGTCATGAACATCATGGCCGTCGCAATCGTGAGGATTGTATCGAGATAGCCAAATGTTCCCTCTACCAGATGTCGAACTGGATCCTGTACGCCGCCAACAATGGCACCCAGTGCGGAAGCAACAAGCATTGCAACCGATACCGGCCATTTGAAAGCAAAACATCCAGCGGCAAATGCACCAACCATCAGAATGAAAAGCCATAATTCCTGTGTCACATAGACCTCGCTATTTTAGAAAAGCCGCAGCCAGAGGCTCGCCAATCTGAGAGATTTTTTGCACTATATCGAGAGGAATCTTATTTCCGCACAGCTTGGTAAAAAGGCCATCCTTATTGCCTTCCTCAACGACTATGAAATAGTCGCAGGAAGGGACAGCCTCATTAATAAAGCGATCTGAAAGCTCGCCGCGCCGTGCTTCGCCACCAATATGCAGGCCAATTATTTTCATGCCGCGTTTTTTAGCCTCGGCGAGCAGAGCTTTTGTTCGTTCGAGTTCTGCATCTGCGGAGATACCTGCTGCACCCAGCCCCTTGGATGAGCCTCCAATCACTATCACTAGCGTCTTGGCATTCGTGCTTGCAAGTGCCTGAGCTTTGACTAATGGATCCATGGTAAAATTCAACTTTGCTCTTGTCATGAGCGTTTTTACCATTTCGACATCGGCGCTCTGACCTATAGAAGTGAGTAATGCCGGCTGTGGTGCAAAAGCTGCCTTGAGATTATATGCAGCGAGCGGCAGTATCGCTCCAGTTCCAAAAAGCAGCATAAATGCAAAGAGAATTGGAATAGTCCTTCTAGCATTTTTCATATAAATTCCCTTTCTTCTTTAAGATACAGTCTTTCAAAATAAAGAACGGCCTTCTCATAGAAAATTGAGCCAAACAAGCTCTAGAATAAGATAAACTAGAAAAAGGCCTCAAATAAAGCCGGCCTGCTATCTCAGCGGCCGGCTCCATTGTCTAAGACATTCTAATGCGATGCAGATTTACTGCATTGATTTGCTCAGAAGGCCGCAGCTTGTCCATCGCGACGAGGATCTGCACCACCGTAGAGCAATCCCTTGTCATAATCATACAAAACCGCATGCACTCCGCCAAAGTAGGAATCCCAGTCGCCATGAATCGAGACATTATGCCCTAGCTTCTTGATGCCATCTAGCGCGCTGACCGGATAACGCCCTTCTAAATGCAGATCTCCAGAAGCTGCTTGAAAGAGCCTCGGCGCAAGAATCGCTTCCTGTATCGGGAATCCGAAATCGATAACATTGGATATGACCTGAGCAACGGTGGGGAATATTCTCGTTGCGCCTGGAGATCCAATTGCCATAAAGGAACGGCCTTCAGGATCGAGAACGAGAGTGGGGCTCATGCTGGAAAGAGGACGCTTGCCAGGTTCAACAGAATTGACAGAACCAGGAGTCGGCACAAAGTCATCCATCTCGTCGTTCATTATGAATCCCCAGCCTGGGATAACGACGCCTGAGCCGAAGAAGTAGTTTATCGTCTTGGTAACAGCTACCATATTCCCTTCTTTATCCATTACGGAGAAGTGAGTTGTAGAGCCCGATTCGTATTTGAATGGATCGCCTGGCTGCGGAGAGCTCATCGATGCATTCATATTGATCCTTGCTGCTTGCTGCTTGGCATATTCCTTATCGGTAAGTCCCTTTAACGGAACCTGGACAAAATCGGTATCAGCCATGTACTTCGCTCGGTCTGCAAAAGTGAGCTTTAATACTTCTGACCAGAGATGAGATGCCTGCGGAGTCTGGAAGCCGAGCTTTACAACATCGAAGTTCTCTAAGATATTGAGAATCTCGATGAGGTGAGTGCCGCCAGAAGATGCTGGAGGCACTGAGTAGACCTTATATCCTCTGTAATCGCCCTCCACTGCCTTGCGAACTTTGATTTCGTAGTTAGCAAGATCTTCGAGAGTGAGGATGCCTCCGCGTTTCTGAACCTCATCGACCATTGCTTGAGCTATTGGGCCTTTGTAAATCGCATCCTCGCCTTCCTTCACGATCTTTGCCAATGTCTTTGCTAGATCGGGATTGTATATGACATCTCCCACCTCATAAGGAAGGCCATCTTTTAGATAGATCTGGGCTCCATTCTCATATTTGACGAGCTTGCCATAGTTGTCTTTTATGATGGATTCTAGATTGACAGTGACCGGTATGCCTTGCAATGCCCACTGAATGGCTGGCTGTATGATATCGGCTCGAGACAATTTGCCTGAGCCATAGTTTTCGAGTGCATACAATAAGCCCTTTACCTCACCCGGTACTCCGACAGAAAGCCCACCTTCTATGGTCGAATTGGGAATAACCTTGCCATCTGGGCCTAGATACATGGTTGGCGTGGCCTTGCCTGGAGCCTTCTCGCGGAAATCGATCACAACAGGCTCCTCCATGTCTACCATTTTGATGATCATAAAACCGCCACCGCCGATGCCATTGGCGTTTGCTTCGAGCACGCCAAGCGCAAAGCCAGTCGCAACCGCGGCATCGACTGCATTACCACCCTTCTTTAGAATATCGACTCCAACCTGGGATGCTTCAGGCTTAGCTGCGGCAACCACTCCATTTTCTCCTACTGCTGCACGGCCGTATAAGTTTACTGGTAGCTGGGCAGAAATGCCCGCAATCGCTGCTACCAACAACATAAACGCAAAAATAGCTTTTTTCATAAGCTCCTCCTTCAATTCTTACCCTGTAATATTTAATCAATTTCAGCTTCTTATAGTTTAAGGCAGGTGTCAACCCTTTGTCGGGCAATTGCGCTCAATATTCGCAAATCATCCGAGCTTGATTCAATCCAGGCTGTTTTTTAATGCGATTCACCCAGATGAATTTCGATCGATGTTGGTTTTCCAAGGTGGGCTGATTCGCAGAATGCAATAGCGAAGCCCTTTAAGCCATCTTCGATTGTTGCGCGAACCGCTGGCTCTGTAAGCGTTGCTCTTGCTCGAACGAGGAAGTCATTCGAAAGCTCGGCCTGCATGTGAGCAGCTTCTTCCTTGAGTTTGAATATTGTATTTGTAAGGATATTTTGATTCTCTGTAATGATTTCGATTGTCTCGGTGTGTACGGCTGGCAGAAGACAATCTGGCGCAGGGCTCGAGAGGACAATTTTTCGCGCTTTAGAATTCCAATCGATAGACCAGGCAGAAGGATCTGATGCAGGGATTATATAAGTTACATCAGCTACAGCACTAAGACGGATTTTCGCTCTGATATTAAAGATAGCGAGCAGTTTTGCTGTAAATTCCTTAGAAGCCTCATAGCGCTCCTGAGTCGTTGCTACGACTAGCATCGACTGTGGTTCCAATTTCTCTAGATATAGATTGAATTTAGATCGTATATCCGGCTTGTAGCGAGAAAATACCTGTACGGTCACGACTGTCGCTATTGATAGAACGAGAGTCAAGATAAAAAGAAGAAGAACAGGTTTAGAGATGCGTTCTCTATTCATCTCTAATTTCTCCAGTGTTCTTCCCACTCACCGACTATTGCCGCAACCTCGCTAGCATATACAGAAAGCATACGCTCCGGGGTGGTTTTTTCCTTTATCATCGAAGAAAGAGCTTGATGAGCGATTGCGACAATCGATTTTTGCCCTGCATCTCTCGACTGCACAAAGGATTGCTGGCTTGATAGGGCGAGCTTATGTGGCTGCGAAGCCCAATCTTTTCGCTTTCCCCAGTAGGTATAGCTTTTTTCAGCTATGTTTTCTTCCAAGAGAGATTTCCAGAGAGCATAGAACCGACCATCTTTCAATAGAGCTGGCTTATAGAGAGAAATGCAGGGATAGGAACTATCTGTGTACCATATAATTGCGCCGCCGCTACAATATTCTACTGCCATCGAGGCTGTAGTAGCGCTCTTTGGGAAAATGCCAGGATGGATGCAGACATTTTTCATTCTGTTTAGAAATGCACCTGGTTTAGGAGCTCCTTCGTGCGAGCGCAAAATTGCAAAGAAAGGCTCGATTGCGCTCGAAGAAAGTACCTGGCCTTGCTCAGTCTTATTCGATCCCGCAGCTATGCGCATAAGGCTAGAAAGTGAAGTCGATCTTCGCTGCTCTCCTTGAGTAAAGAGAAGATATTTTTTATCTTCCACATATTTTTTCCATGAAGCGAGCTGTTCTTTTTGGCTCGGATCCGTTTCGTTAGGACGAGCTACCCGATCGTCTCCAGCTGAAATTTCCTTGCCAGTAACAGCATCGAGACGCTCATAGTCGTCCTCTATGCAGTAGACATTCGAGATTGCATCGGCGATCATCGCTTTCCGCCAGGCCCAGCGCGCTCCAGCAGTCTCGAGGATATAGGCTTTCTCAGGGTCTGCTATAAGAAAACTATTATTGTAGAAAAGTTTGCCCTTATATGCTCCATTGCCTCCTTGTGGAAATCTTTCTATAAAAGAGATTATAAAATCGAGGGCCTCTTCCGAAGTAGCACAGGCCGATAACGCGGCCCTTAAGATATCCATTCCAAGTACGCCATTTTTATCTGGCTTGAAGCGCGAAAAAACTGCCTCGTTGCCAATGGCAAGACCCTTGCTGTTGAGACCCATTTCTCCCCCATTAATCCAAGAAGGCTTGGAGAGAAGGAAGGCATAGCCTTTATCAGAATACTCAATTCCTTCCCTTACCTGAACATTTTTGGGTTCATGAGGAGGTATATAGACAAGGGCTTGAGGTTCTTCTGGGTGCCGATCCGAATTTTTGCCAAATAAAAATGGTTTACCCCGGTTATCATGCAGAATTAGAGTATCACACATAGGCTTGCATACCTCCTCGGGGATTAGATCCCGGCGCAAGTCGCTGAATTATCCTATATCAACTTTTAATATTCCCGCAAGCGCAAAAGTCTGCTATCCTGGTTTATAATGGATTCAAATAAGACACATTTCGATGTGATATTGCGAATCGTGGTGTTTGTTTTTGCTCTAATAAATATTTCGGCATTTGTAACCGTTAATAATCTGCTCTATGCTCAGACCGATTATATCCTTAGGGAGCCTAGTCCACCGCAAAATCCAGCTTCAGTCGGCAAGTTCCAGTTCAGCAGCGCAGGGCTTTTATCTCAAAGCCAAGAGATTCTGCCTGGAATCCCTTTTCCAAAGGGTATGATGCTACCTGCAGTTACTACCTTTTTTGAGCTCCGCGACAATGTATATAAAAGCGCCACCCCCGAATCAATAGAAGCACAAGCGGTTTCACTGCTCAAGATGCTAAGCATTCAGCCTATATCCGGTTCCAATCAGGCATTGCTAGAGGCGCGTATTTCATATTTGGTCGGTCGATCCTGGAATGATCATAAAGATAAAAAGAAAGCAATTACTTGGTTCGAGCGCGCTGTAGAGGCGGCTCAAAAAATGATCGGCTTGGAAGGGGAAACGCCTACAGCCCTCGTGACGCTTGCTGAGCCATTAGGAGAGCTTAGCATCCTAAAAGATCTTGGTTTCCTAATCAAAAATGGTCCCAAGGTAGGCCAATATGCCAGCAAAGCGCTCGAATCAGATCCGAAAAATATCAAAGCCTTGCTGCTCAAAGCCAGTGCCCTGGCTTATCCTCCACCTATTTGGGGCGGCGATTATAAAAAAGCATTGGAAATATATGCTGGTGTCTTATCTATAGCCCAGAATGGCTTGCCCAGAGATGTTCTATTCGATCTACGTGTCGGAATCGCTACCGCCTATAGCAATCTCAAGCTTTCAGAAAATGCAGCATGGTGGTTCGATGCCGCGCTTGAACTTTATCCCGAGAATCCTTATGCAAAAAGCGAATTGGAGAAACTGCCATTATGATCAACGCTTTACTCACTGCTTATGGGTTAATAATCTTTGCTGCATGTGTGTTTTTCTTTTTCATCACGGTTTCTAACATTTTATGGCTTATGCACACACTGACTATAGAGCGAAAAAAGACTGGACCATCTGTCGCTGTACTTATCCCGGCGCGCAATGAAGCTTTGCGCATTCGTCCTTGCATCGATTCTCTGCTATGTCAGAATTATAGTTCTTACCAGATCTATGTTATCGATGACAACTCCAGCGACGAAACCTGGAATATCCTGCAAAGCTACATGATAAGATTTCCATCCAAATTCAAGGCCTTCAAGGCCGAACCCCTGCCAGAAGGCTGGTATGGCAAGCCACATGCGCTACAGAAGTTGGCTGCTCATGTCAAAGAAGACTACCTTCTATGCACAGATGCGGACACGATCCATAAGCCAGATTCCATAAGCAAAGCAATTGCAGCCGCAGATAAATACAAAGCCGATCTGATCACTGGTTATCCGCACCACTCGATGCCGACATTCGCAGAGGCTGCTGTCGTTCCTTCGATGTATATTCTTACTATGCTTGGCATGCCACTCTATCTGATTCCAGCTACAAAATCTCCACTCTTCAGCCATGCTATCGGGCAGTTCATGCTTTTCAAGAGGTCTTTTTTTGAAAAGATTGGCGGCTATGAAAAAGTAAAACACGAAGCGACAGAAGATGTGAGATTATCGCGGATCATAAAAGAACATGGCGGGAAAATAGCCTTTATCGATCTTAAAGATATCGTGGAATGCCGAATGTATACGACATATAAAGAAGCTATTCAGGGCATTGCTAAAAATGCCTATGATTATCTTGGTAAGAATCTCTTTATTCTCTTTTCTGGAACCGTGGCTGTGCCGCTTGTCTTTTATATTCCATTGATTGTGCTTTTTTTCGATATTCCATGGCTTGGACCGGCTATTCCATATCTTAAAGCTTCGGCGATTATTACATTTTACTCCTGGGTTCTTGAAACAATTGATCGCCGGCTACCATGGTATATACCATTTATCTATCCGCTAATCTTTGTGAATACAATGTCAGCGCTTTGGCGGGGATTTCGCCTTGTCAACAAGGAAGGCGGAATCGAATGGAAGGGCAGAAAAGTTAAATGAGATACCGAAAAGGTGCCCCTCTTGTCTCGGACACACCTCTATCGCGTCTTATTGGCGACATCCTTGTGGCATTTATTGGTTTGATAGGATGGCCTCTCTGTCGTCTTCTTTACAATATCAAGATCGAAAGGATCGGCTGGGAGAAAAGGCGTAGATTGCCGTCTCGAGCTATTTTGGTAAGCAATCACTGCATGCCTCTCGATCCGGTCTTTCATGGTCTTTCCATTTTGCCTCGTCGTACTTTTTTTACTCTTCTCGAAGAAACCTGCGAGGCGCCGGTTATTGGCTCATTGGTGAGGCTGCTTGGCGGGATTCCATTACCTAGAAACAAAAAAAGGCTTGGAGATATCGAGAGGGCTGTCGAGCACGCGCTTAGTACTCGAGGCCTAGTCCATTTCTATCCAGAAGGCGAATGTTTCCTAGGGAATCAGAATATATTCCCCTTTAAAGCGGGTGCCGTTTTTTTTGCGATAAAGTTCGGAGTACCAGTGATACCTATTGTTACAATTCTAAAGCGAGCTAATGGCCAAAAATCGAAGCGTATCCAGGTCAATGTGCATATGCTTGAGCCAATCATGCCAAAGACTTTTCTGTCTAAGCCTATATCGAGCATAGCTAGAGACCCACCCCAAGAAAATCATCGCGAGATGCTCTCTTGTGCAATCGAGTGCACTAGAGAGATTCATGCTCTAATGCAAGCGGAAATAGAGCGCTCAAGCGGCGATAAATCACTATACAAAGGGCCAATGCCGCGAATTAGGGGTGTAAATGATTAGTATTTCAAAGCTTTGACATATTACTGCTACGAACCTTGTATAAAAAGTTGAAGCATAAAGTAGGGAAGAGAGCGATAAAGAGAATGTACGGAGGTAAGCATG
>ENA-UOYA01000886-UOYA01000886.1-activated-sludge-metagenome-genome-assembly--contig:-NODE-886-length-35312-cov-32.250390_pt1 | contig 35312 bp, 28 predicted proteins | sample MGYA00238163_ERZ764804 | MGnify/ENA primary metagenome ERZ764804 (study PRJEB28919, sample SAMN05720223) | activated sludge metagenome | isolation source: Anaerobic digester | place: Hong Kong...
AACCAGCTTCTCGAAGGGAAGCTACGAGAAGCTGGTTTGGCGTTGCGCGCTGGCAAGTTTTCTGAAACGCGTCGTTTGATTCAGGAAGTGAGGGATGTGCTTTATGGGCATGAGCCCGGTGTGAGCGCGTTGAAGAACCAGGGCAGCAGTTTGCAATATAGATTGGCTGTGTCAATGATGACAAATGTGATGATGCAGCACAAAATGATGAGACCAATGATCAACAGCACAATCCAGATGGGAAATTTCTTTTTTGTGGCAGGCGGTGACTGTGGCACCTGACCAGCGTAAGCTGGAGGGGGGGGAACCGCGGCAGGGGGGGGCGTGGGGGTCTGAAGCGGTGCAGCGGGCGGGGGCGAAACAGGCGTGGGTGCCGGCCGGGCTGGGACGGCAGCTGCTGCGCCCATCACCGTGGCGTCGGGGTCTTGGACGATGACTTCGTAGAGAAAGGTTGTCTTTTCTCCTGTGCCGATGATTTCACCACCGTGCAGCACGTAGGGCCCAACCAGACGTTCACCGTTGACAAAGGTGCCATTGGTTGAGCCAAGGTCTTCAAGAACGTAATTGTTGCCTTGCAAGGTCAGGCGGGCATGGCGCCGCGAGACTTCTACATCGCTGACGACAATGGGGTTGGTCAGTTCGCGCCCAATGACGATTTCGGGTTGCTCGAGGATGGTCACCTGTCCGGCATTTGGCCCAGAGCGCAGCACCAGACGATAGATTGGTTTCATAGCATCTCCTTGGGGCAATTTGCATTTGTATACGGATAGTGTACTGATTTCACATGTTTCTGTCAATTGCAAGAAGCGTGCAATTCTCAGTAACGGCCGCGCCGTCGGTATGCTTGGGGATTGGGCAGCTCACCTGGATCGGCTTTTTGCACGTTCACGGCGCAGATTTTGTATTCCGGGATCTTGGCGAGCGGGTCGAGAACATCGTTGGTCAGACGATTGGCGGCGGCTTCGTGAAAATGGAAGGGGATGAAAACAACCCCGGGTGTGGTTTTGGTAGTAACGCTGGCGCGCAGAACGATTTCGCCGCGCCGCGAGCGCACGCGCACGGCGTCATCTTGTTGAATGCCAAGCGGAGCGGCATCCTGTGGGTGAATTTCCATGCGCGCTTCGGGAAACAGGTCGTCTATCCAGGAGTGTCGGGTGAGGCTGCCGCCATGCCAGTGTTCCAACACACGCCCGGTGGTGAGGATGAGCGGGTAATCTTGATCTGGCAGTTCGGCAGAGGGTTGGTAGGTGAGGGGGTGAAATTTGCCACGCCCGCGCGGGAAGCTTTGGGCAAACAGGTAGGGTGTGCCCGGGTGGCTTTCATCCCAAACGGGGGTTTGCAGGCCGTCGCCCTCCAGGCGGTCATAGCGGACGCCGGCGTATTCGGGCACGAGTTTGCCCATTTCGGTCAGCACTTCGGCAGGGTGTTTGTATTCCCAGAATGCGGTTGGGCGGTTCAGTCGGGCCTCAATCCGTTTGGCCAGGTCACACAGAATTTGCCAATCGGGGCGGGCCTGACCCAGCGGAGCGATGGCCTGTCGCACGCGCTGCACGCGCCGGTCGGTGTTGGTGAAGGTGCCGTCTTTTTCGGCCCATGATGTTGCTGGTAGGAAGACATCTGCATAGGCGCCCGATTCGTTGATGAATAGATCTTGGGCGACGACGAAATCAAGCAGTTGCATTTGTTGATGGGCATGGTTGAGGTTGGGCTCAGACATCATCGGGTTTTCGCCCATGATGTAAAGGGCGCGCACGCCGTCTGGCCCGGCGTGGCCAAGAATTTCGGTTGTGGTCAGACCCAGGGTGCGGTTGAGACCGCCAGGTTCGATATTCCAACCGGCTTCAAACTTACGGGCGTTTGCCTCATCATCCACACGCTGATAACCCGGGTAATGCCAGGGCATGGCGCCAGAATCGGATGCGCCTTGAACGTTGTTTTGACCACGCAGTGGGTTGAGGCCGGTGCCGGGGCGGCCAATTTGGCCGGTGAGCAGCGCCAGGTTGATCAAGCTCAGGGCATTGTCGGTGCCATGGCTGTGTTCGGGAATGCCCAATGCCCAGTAAATGGCGGCGTTGTTGGCCTGCGCATACAGACGAGCAGCCTGGATGATGAGGTCGCGGTCTACGCCGCTGATGGATTCGGCATAGGCAGGGGTAAAGGTTTGCATGGATTCGGCAAAGGCGGCAAAGTTTTCGGTGCGCTCTTCGATGAAGGTCGGATTGTAGAGCTTTTCTTCCAAAATCACGTGCGCCATGGCTGAAAAGACGGCTACATCGGTGCCGGGCTTTTGTGCCAGCCACAATGTGGCCTCGTTGACCAGCTCAATCCGGCGCGGGTCAACCACGATTAGTTTGGCGCCGTGTTTTCTGACGGCGGCTTTCATTTGCAGAGCGATGATGGGGTGATTTTCAGTGACATTCGAGCCGGTGACGATGAAGACATCATTTTGGATCACTTCGGCGGCGGTGTTACTCATGGCGGAAGAGCCAAGCGCCATTTGTAGGGCAACGACGCTGCCAGCATGACATAGACGCGTGCAGTGATCAATGTGATTGCTGCGGAAGAGGGCCCGCAACAGCTTTTGCAGCAGGTAATTATCTTCATTGGTGGCTTTGGCGCAGGAATATGCTGCCATTGCATTGCTGCCATATTGCTGATAGATTTGGCACAGTCGCTCGGCGGTGTACTCCAACGCTTCTTCCCAGCTGACGGGGCGCCATTCGTCGAGATCAAATGCCTGATGACGTTGGCCAGCGGATTGGGGCGTTTTGCGCAGCAGGGGGGTGGTGACGCGCTGTGGGTTGTAGACAAAGTCGTAGCCAAAGCGCCCTTTGACGCACAGATTGCCGTGATTGACAACTGAGTTGAAAGGAGAGGTGACGCTGTAAATAAAGTTGTCTTGGATGTGCAAATCCAGGGTGCAGCCGACGCCGCAGAATGGGCAGGTGGTGCGAACAGTCGTCTCGTTGGACATGGCAGCCTCCTATTTGCCGTTGCGCTGAGGGCGCGTAAGTTGCATGATTTGTTCCGGGGTGTAGCCAAGTTCGAGCAGCCATTGGCGTTTGGTTTTGAGCGCCCCGGTGGGGCAGACGCCGATGCATTGACCGCAAAAGACGCAAGTGCTATCGGTGAGGGTGACGTTATAAAAGGTGGCAATGCTGGTGTGGTAGCCGCGCCCGCTGAAGTTGATTGCATAGGTATATTGGGCATCTTCAGCACAGACCTGAATGCAGCGCCAACACAGGATGCAGCGGGCATAGTCGCGCAGGTAGAGCGGGTTGTCATCAAGTGGTTCAACTTGGCGGGGAAGGGCTTCGGGGAAACGCTGTGGCTCGGCCTGATGTTCAGCGATGAGTGCCTGAATGTCGGGGGCTTGCGATAGGTCTACACTGGCTTGGAGCATCTCGAGGATGGTGCGGCGGGCGGTGTGAATGCGTTCGTTGTGGGTGTGGACGACCATGCCAGGGGCAACCTGTGCCACACATGAAGCAACCAGGCTGCGCGCGCCTTCGACTTCAACAGCGCAGATGCGACACAGTGCATTGGCAGTGCAGCGTTCGTGATAGCAGATGGTAGGGATGGAGATGCCAAGCTGTTGGGCTGCTTGTAAGATGGTCGTTTGGGGTGGCACGCGGATGGGGTGCCCATCAATGGTGAGGGAAACAAGGTCGGTCATGGTAGCATCCTTATCTCTCGGGTTGAAAGAGGTGTGGCCAAAGGCGTAGGGCGCTGAGGGTGGCACTGGCAGCGGTTTGTCCCAGGCCACATAAGGAGGTATCGGTCATGGTTTGACCGATGTCTTGCAGGCGTTGGGCGTCACCTGGCAAGGTTTCGGCGTTGGCGATGCGCTCCAGGATCTCAAGCTGACGCTGTGTGCCAAGTTGACAGGGGTAGCACTTGCCGCACGATTCTTCGGCAAAGAAGCGCCCCAGGCGCAGCAACACATCACGCAGGTCGCGTGTTTCATCGAAGAAGGTTAGGACGCCCGAGCCGAGTGGCAGACCGGCGGCGCGCAAATCTTCGAAGGATAGGTTTACATCCAAGGCGCGCCGGTCGCCAAATGCGCCAGCTGCGCCGCCGAATAGAATTGCTTGAAGCTTGTGTCCTGGCCGCATTCCGCCGGCCATTTCAAACAGTTGGCGCAACGGAAAACCAAGCGGCACTTCGTAAAGCCCTGGTCGAACGACATCCCCCGAGACGCAGAACAGTTTGGGGCCGGGCGATTTGGCCGTGCCAATTTGGCGATAGGCAGCGGCGCTGTTGAGAGCAATGGTGGGCAGATTGCACAGGGTTTCGACATTGTTGATGACGGTGGGTTTGCCGAACAACCCGGCACTGGTTGGAAAGGGCGGTTTGACGCGCGGTAAGCCGCGCTTGCCCTCAATTGATTCGAACAGGGCGGTTTCTTCACCGCAGACGTAAGCACCGGCGCCGCGGCGCAATTCAATTTCGCACGAAAAGTTGCTGCCAAGAATGTTTTTGCCAAGCAGACCGGCGCGGCGGGCTTCGGCTAGAGTTTCCATCAAAATACGGTGTTGCAGGATGTATTCGCCGCGAATGTAGATGTAGGCTTGGGTTGCGCCAATGGCATAGGCGGCTAGCAGCAGCCCTTCTAGCAGGCGGTGCGGGTCTTGCTCAATGAGGACGCGGTCTTTGAAGGTGCCAGGCTCGGCTTCATCCGCGTTGCAGACGACGTATTTGGGGCGGCCAGGTGCTTTGGCGGCGCTTTCCCATTTCAGCCCGGTTGGGAAGGCCGCACCACCGCGCCCAACCAGGCCAGAGGCTTTTACTTCGGCAATCAGCGCTTCGGGCGGTGCGGAGAGCGCTTTTTGTAGCCCCTGGTATCCGCCGCTGGCACGATAGGCGGTTAGCCGGGTGGGAATGGTGGCATTGCAGTTGGCTGTGAGCAGAGACAGGGTGCTATAGATGGCAGTGGGTGGCAGCGGGTTGGCGTTGTTCTCGGGAGGAAAAAAGGCGTTGGGCGTTTGTTGTTCGAGCACCAAAACAGCGGGTGCTTGTTCGCATAACCCCAGGCAGGGAGAGCGTTCAATTTGTACCGACACGGACGGTTGACCATCGTGTAGTTGATATTCGATTTGCTGACGGGTGCGCTTGAGAAAGCTATCGGCGCCTGCCATGGCGCAGACCGGGTCGTTGCATACATGTATGATTGTCTTTGAAACCGGATGGGTGTAAAAAAGAGCGTAAAACTCGACGACGCCATATGCTTCAGAAAGCGGCACCCCCAGGGCGCGGGCAATGGCGCCGACGACAGGAGCTGGCAGATAACCATAGCGTTCCTGAGCAGCATGTAGCGCTGGCAGTAGCGCGCTGCGGCCTTGTCCCGCCAATTCTGCAAGAATGGGCTGCAAATCAGACAGGTCTATTGTTGTCATTTCGCCTCCAGTTGGTCACTATTCAATTCGCGGTCAAGCAGTGGGGATGGGTGCGGTGCTAATTCAAGTATAATTATACTCATGAAATGGTCTTTGGTGCTTCAAGCTGGCGGCCAATCGAGACGAATGGGACAAAATAAGGCGATAATGCCTTTCCTGGGAAGTCCATTGATTGAGCGTGTATGGCGACGTTTGGAGGCGGGGGCAGAGGAGGTTTTGGTGACGACGCAAGACCCGGCAGCGCTTGCTTTTTTGGGATTGCGTTGTGTGACCGACCGCCTGCCTGAGATGGGGGCGTTGGGTGGCCTGTATACCGCTTTGGCGGAGGCGCGCTGTGAGGTGGTGGCGGTAGTGGCGTGCGACATGCCGTTTGCCAGCGCCACTTTGTTGGCAAGGCAGCGAGCTTTGCTGGAACAGCTGGGGGTAGATGGGGTGGTTCCGCAATCCTTGGATGGATTGGAGCCGCTTCATGGGGTCTATCGCCGTTCGAGTTGCTTGCCTGCTGTTGAACAGGCGCTGGCGCGCGCACAGCTTCGCATGATTGGGTGGTTTGATGCGGTGCAGATGTTCATCATGCCGCCTGAGGAGGTGGCGCGCTATGCCGCGTTGGAGCGGACTTTCTTGAATTTGAACACGCCCGATGAGTTTTTGCAAGCGGAGCAATTGGCAAAGATTGTGGACTGAAAGTGCGGTACAATTTGGGCCGGATGTGACAGAATGAAACAGTGGCTATGGTTGGCGTGTTTTGGGGTGTTGTTGTTGGGGGTTTCGGCTTGTGAGCAGGGGCAGCCGTCTCTGCCTGTTCATGGGGTGGAGGATGCGACGTTCATTCGATCGCCTTTGCCGGTGCTGTTGACGGACACACCGCAACCGCAGGAGGCAATCAGTACGGCGGAGGTGGCAATTGTAACCCGCTCGCCGCGTTGTGATTGGGGTGCGGCGGGGCAACCGATTGATGTGACGGTTCCCGATGGCACAGTTTTCCAGCCTGGTGAGATGTTCATCAAGACGTGGCGCATCGTCAATGTTGGCAATTGCATTTGGGATGAAGGGTATGCCTTGGTGTGGTTTTCGGGCGATCGGTTGGATGGAGAAGAAGTTGTGCCTTTTAGCGGTCGCGTGGCACCTGGTGAGCAGGTTGATTTGAGCCTGGGGTTGCGTGCACCCGAGCGTGGTGGGGTGTATCAGGGGTATTGGAAGCTGCGCAATCCGCAGGGAGAATTATTCGGCATTGGCCCGGAAGGTCAGTCGCCATTTTGGGTGCGGATTGAGGTGGTTGCCCAGGTTACGGAGACGCCCTTGCCAGTGGTTGTGCCGACCGAGACGCCCGTGCCGTTTGTGCGTGGTGCAGCGGTTTTGCTGTCTGGGCAGGGCCTTGACCTGGATTCGGGCAGCCTGACGGGGGAGGAAATGGCAGATTTTGAATTTCGGGTGCGGGAAGATGGTATATCTGTTTGGCAGCCGTTGCATGGCGGCAGCCTGGGGGTGTATGGTGGGGTGGAACCTTCGCTCGCCGCTTGTCGAGAGACTTCGTTGAGCGGGGATGCTGTGGCGTTGGATGCACTTGGCCCTGGGGCGTATGTGTGTTTTCGCAGCAACATGGGCCTGCCGGGCTATTTGCGCCTGGTGGACTATGTGGAAAACAGCGGACAGGTCAGTTTTGAGTTTTTGGTCTGGCTTGTGCCATAAGCGAGGAAAAGAAGGAGGCACCATATGAATCTGGACGATGAACGACTTTGGTCTATGCCCGAGGCACAGGCTGTGCTGATGGGGGTGCAAAACATGGCTGAGGAATTGTGGCGCGGCTGGCAGATGGGGCAAGCCTTGCCTTTTGAGGTGACTTCACTGCAACAGGTGTTGGTGATGGGCGTGGGAGAAGCTGGCCTGGCGGCAGAAGCATTTGCTGGGTTGGCTGAGCAGGGTGCACGTTTGCCTGTGTTGGCCTGGCGGCGTGGGGGGCTGCCGCGGTGGGCTCAAGGCAGCCATACGCTGATCCTTTGTTTGGCAGGGGCTGAAGAAGGTGAGGTGCGCCTGGCCTGGCAGCAGGCGGGCGAGCAGGGGTGTCGCCGTTTGTTGTTGGGAGAGGGCGCATTGGCGCAACAACTAGCCGTGCAGCAAGAACCTGTTTGGCGTGTGGGTGGAAGTCTGGGGGCCTGGCTTGGAGCGTTGTTAGCCTTGGCTGTGCGCAATGCCTGGCTTGATGATCCGCAGGTAGAACGGACGCGCGCGCTGCTGATGGAACGACAAGTGGCGTTGCTGCCCGAAACGCCTGTGGCTGCGAACCCGGCCAAGCGCATGGCTGGGCAGCTGTTGGGCCGGCAGGTGGTGATTGTGGCCGCGGATGGGTTGCGCCCTGCGGCGCAGGCCTGGAAGGAATGGATCAATCGCTATGCCAAAAATTGGGCACAGGTGGCCTGGTTGCCAGAATTGGATGAGGATGGATTGGCAGCGACATGCCTTCCGGCAGAGGTGGCAACGCATAGTGTGTTGGTCTTTTTGCGTGCAGCAAACGATGCGCCGCGCAGCCGATTGCGCTCTGACCTGACGCGCGAGGCTTTCTTGATGGAGGGTGTGGCAACGGATTTCTATGACGCGGCGGGGACAAATCCCCTGGAGCAGCTTTGTAGCGCGTTGCAATTTGGGGCGTTCACGGCCTGGTATTTGGCGCTTGCCGCCGGGGTGGAGCCCGGGCCGGCGCCGGTGCTGGCGGCATTGGATGAGATGCTCGAGAGCGAGAATTGACCTTGCTTTTGTTTGGCCGGATTGTAGGCATGGGGCTGCGACAGCAGATGGCCTATCGGCTGGCAATGTGGGCTGGGCTGGCAACCAATCTGTTCTTTGGCTTGTTGCGGGTCATTGTCCTGATTGCACTGTATCAAGCTCAGTTGAGTGTGAATGGAATGAGCTTACAGCAAGCAATTACCTATTCTGCAGTGGCGCAATCTGTAATTGCGTTTTTGACCGTGTTTGGCTCGAGTGATCTGATGCGCACAGTCTACAGCGGTGCAATTGCAACTGACCTCGTGCGACCGGTTGGTTTTTATGGCTATTGGCTGGCGCGAGACTTTGGCGGGTCTCTGGTCAATTTGGTGGGGCGGGGCCTGGTTTTCTTGTTGTTGTTTCGGCTGTTTTATGCTGTTGACTTGCCGAACGATGTCATTGCCTGGCTGTGTTTTGGGGTTTCCTTAGCACTGGGTTGGTGGGTTAGTTTCTCGTGGCGCTTTTTGGTCAATTTGGCTTCTTTTTGGACACCGGATGCATTGGGCGTTGGGCGGGCTTTGTTTGGAATCTCGCAATTGTTTTCTGGTTTTATTATGCCGCTGCGGTTGATGCCCGATTGGTTCCGGCAATGGAGCGAGTTTACACCGTTCCCTAGCATGGTCAATACGCCAATTGAGATTTATGTTGGGCTGTTGAGTGGCGCTGAGCTGTGGCGGGCTTTGCTTTGGCAGGCAGGGTGGGCGTTGGCGCTGTTTGGCGTGGCGCAGCTTGTCTATGCAGCGGGGATTCGACGTTTGGTGTTGCAAGGGGGCTAAAATATCCGTGCGCCGGACGTTGACGATCTATGCTTTGTTGTTGTGGGCACAAATCCGCTCACAATTTCAATATCGCTTTTCTTTTTGGATGGATTTGTTTTCGACAGGGCTGATGTCTGGAATAGGCTTCTTGGCCGTGGTGTTGGTGATGCTGCGTTTTGAAAGCATTGGCGGTTGGACGTTGGGCGAGGTTGCCTTTCTGGCTGGGATGATTGAGATGAGCTTTGGCTTGATGGATATGGTGTTTGGTGGGTTTGATCCGGATTGGTTTAGCGGGGTGGTGCAGAGTGGACGGTTTGATCAATTTTTGCTGCGTCCGGTGAATCTGGCAACGCAATTGCTGGGCGCCAATTTTTTGTTGCGGCGATTGGGTCGGGTATTGGAGGGGATTGTGTTTTTTGGTTTGTCGCTGTGGCTCACGCCGGTATCCTGGAGCGTGGCAAAATTGTTGTATTTGCCGGTGGTGGTGCTTAGTCAGGTTGTGGCGATGGGGTCGCTGTTCATGGTTGGCTCAGGGCTGATCTTTTGGACGGTGCAGCGGATTGAGGCGGTCAATATTCTGACCTATGGTGGGGTGGAGCTGATGAGTTATCCAGTGCACATTTATCCGCGCTGGCTTCAACGCTTCTTCACCTTTGGGGTGCCATTCGTTTTCTTAAATTACTATCCGGCGCTGTATTTTTTGGATAAACCGGATGTGTTGGGCTTTCCGGTGTTTGCCCCTTTTTGGGCGCCGTTGGCCGCTGCGGGTATGCTGCTGATGGCAATTTGGTTTTGGCGTTTTGCGTTACGCCATTATCAGAGTACGGGGAGTTAGACGATGGCGATGATCCAAGTAGCCAACCTGGTTAAGACCTTTACGGTCAATCAACGCGGCGGAGGGCTGCGCGCTTTGTTTGCGCCGCGTCGCCGGACCGTCACGGCGGTCAAAGACATCTCGTTTGCGTTGCAAGAAGGTGAAATGGTCGGGTACCTGGGACCCAATGGGGCGGGCAAATCTACGACGATTAAAATGTTGACCGGCTTATTGGTGCCGAGCAGTGGTGAAGTGTTGGTGGATGGCATGATTCCATGGAAGAATCGCATCCGTTATGTGCAAAAGATCGGGGTGGTGTTTGGGCAGCGCTCTTCGCTGTGGTGGGATTTGCCGGTGATGGATTCGTTTGACTTATTGCAGGCCATGTATTCCATTCCCAGAGAACGGTATCAACGCAATTTGAAGATGTTTCGTGAGATTTTGGAATTGGATGACTTTCTTCAATTGCCTGTGCGCTCGATTTCACTGGGGCAACGGATGCGGGCTGAGTTATGCGCAGCATTGTTGCATGAGCCACAGCTGCTGTTTTTGGATGAGCCGACCATTGGGTTGGATGTGGTTGCAAAAGAGCGCATACGGACTTTCATTCGATATGTGCATGAGGAGCGTCATGCGACGATTGTCTTGACGACACACGATTTGACAGATATTGAACGTTTGTGTGAACGGGTGATGATTCTGGACCATGGTAAAATTTTGTATGATGGCGCGTTGAAACAATTGCTGGAACGCTTTGAAGGGCAACGCCGATTGGTAGTGACATTGGCAGATCCGCTTGCTGCGCCGCGCTTGCCGGGTTTGGCCGAGCCGCGGCGCGAGGGGGCACAGGTGTTCTATTCGTTTGACCCCAAAACCCACTCGGCAGCGCAAATTCTGGCCATGCTGAATGAGGAGCAAACGATTCTGGATGTGGAAGTGCGCCGTGCGGGGTTGGAGGATACGATTCGCCGCATTTATGAGCAACAATTGCTCTTCCCGGTGGATGATAGAACTGGTAAAGCAAACTAGAATTAGGTTTATAATAGCGCGGTTAGATTTTTTTTAGGAGAGATGAACTTGTCTATAAAAGCCCCCCTGCGGTTAAGTGAAGCCCAAAAGAGTGTTGTGATGGATGGCTTGTTGGTCACAGCGGTGCTAATTCTACTCTCGCTGTTGTTGAATTTGCTGATTCGCCCGATTGCCGGGCAGTTTGGCAACTCGGGTTTGTTGATTTATGCCTTGGTGGCGTTGGCAGTCGCAACATATTGCCTCGACCGAAGCCTGACGTTGCCTCGCGATGTGACGCGCGTTTGGCATGGTGTGATTGGTGGCCTGGTGGGCTGGTTTGCCTGCTCTTTGTCAGACTATTTGGGAGAGAAGGCATTAACAGGGCAGACAGCGTTGCTGTGGCTGATTTTTACCGGAATGGTGATGACGGTTTTATGGCGGCGTGTGCTGCCTTTGGGCGGGCGGTTTTTTGGTATGGTGTTTTTGATGAGCTGGGCGGCGCGCTTTTTCCTGGATGCTCAGGAGATGTTGGCGAACTGGCACCCAATTTTTGTGCGCACGTATTTGTTCAGTGGCTATTTGGCGTTGTTTGGTGTGTTGGTGAGCGCGGTGTGGCTGTTTTTGCGGGCGCGGCAGCGCCTGGCGCGCATGTGGACGGCAATTTGGTTGTGGTTCTTTTTGCTGATTGTCGTCAGTGTTTTTATGGGGCAGCTAATTTAGCAAGCGGTTGTTGACTCAGAACAGATTGGTAAAGCTGGACCATCTGTTCAGCAATCAACGGCCAGGCATACTTTTGCGCATGGGCAGCGCTTTGTTGGCTAAGGGTTTGACGCAGGTCCGGTTGGCGCAAGATTTGGGCCAGCCGTTGGCATAATTGGCCAGGGTCATCATCGGGGATGACGAAACCGGTTTTGCCATCCTGGACGAGAAAAGCCAACCCACCGACTTGTGAAGCAATCACCGGTGTGCCGCAGGCCATGGCTTCCAGTGCGACCATGCCAAACGATTCGTAGTGTGAAGGCATGACCAATACTTCGGCGGCGGAATAATAGTAGGGCAACAAGTCTTGACTGCGTTTGCCGAGAAACAGCACCACATTGCCGATGTTGAGCTCAGTGGTCAGGGCTTGCAGGCGGGCCATTTCAGCGTTCATTTCCTGTGGGCTGACGGATGGATCGCCACCAATGATGGCAAGGTAATGGGGGTGCTGACATTGCACACCATCGTTGTAGAGGCAGGACATGGCATGGAGCAGGGTGTCAATTCCTTTGAGCGGTTCAATGCGCCCGACGAATAAGATCATGCGGTCTGTGGGGGGGATGCCGATAACGGCTTTGGCCTCATCTGCCGGGATGGGGTAGAAACGTGCCGTGTCTACGCCCGGCGGTAAAATGATCACTTTGCGCAGGTCGGCCTGGTAGAGGAATTGCAGTTGGGCCTGTTCGGCGGGGGTGGCGGCAATGATGCGATCGGCAAACTGAAGAATTTGCCGCTCGCCAATCAGGCGATAGTCACCCTCTTTTTCTTCGGGGCTGCGGGCAACGCGGTTTTTCATCTGCACCAGGGTGTGAAACATGTGCACAATCGGCGTTTGCCAGACGGTTTGCAATTGCCGCGCGGCAATGCCAGACATCCAATAATGGCTGTGGATGAGGTCGTAGTGGATGCCTTTTTCAGCTGCAAATTGTTGAATGCCTTCGGCGAAGGCCGGCAAGTACGTGGCAAGTTCGGCTTTAGGCAATGGCGTTTCGGGCCCAGCTGGAATGTGCACAACGCGGTTGCCGTAGCCCAGGTCGTGCAGGACGTGCGGAACGTGTTCATCTTGTGAACGGGTGAAGACATCTACATGCACGCCTCGCTGACCAAGGTGACGGGTAAGCTCACGGACGTAGACGTTCATGCCGCCGGTATCTTTGCCGCCCAGTGTGGCGAGTGGGCAGGTGTGGTAAGAAAGCATTGCAATGTTCATGATTCCTCTTGCCGTTTTGCAAAAACTTGGTATAATAAGCGGCACGCCACCGTAGCTCAGCCGGTAGAGCAGACGTTTCGTAAACGCCAGGTCATGGGTTCGAATCCCTTCGGTGGCTTTTTTTGTTGCCCAACCTGATTGTAGCACAGGTTCGGGCATGTCTGGGATATGAGCGGGGCGGCCTGGTGTTATGCCTTGCCCCTGCGCAGGTAGGGATGTGGTGCCTGGAGGCACGGGCAAGGACAGAGGTGATGAAAAAAGGCCGTGACTGGATGGTAGTCACGGCCTTGTGCCTATCATCCAAAGGAAGCTCTTTATTCCACAATTTCACAAATTTGTGGATCTTCGGGCAGGTAGCGAATGGTGACGGTTTGGCCTTTTTGGTAGCGTTGGTACAGGCGTTGATCTTGTTCGGCGCGGGTGATGACTTCTGTTCTCTGATCGGGGAGGGTTGCACGGAATGTGTAGGCAAGGATATAGGTGGGATCGCCATCCGAATCTTTGTCTTGCCAACGGTCAGAGATTTTACCTTGTACAAGTTGACCATGCGAGCGTAATTTACGAATCTGCAGGACGCCTTTGGATGAATTTTGCAGAAAAACTACTCCTATGATTGTGAAGGGTACCAACATGCATAGAATGATGAGCGGGGTGGCAAAGGGAAATTTGAATTCGGATTGAAGCGCTGAGACGTTTGGATCGGAAGACCAATAAACTACCGCTGCTGTTTGACCAACGTTGAGCGCCCGGTAGGTCTTGGCCGAGATGTGGTCCATGCCGTTGAAGCGTGCCCGGTCGCCGTTTATTTCGGCATTGAATTGATAGTAGGCGTAATAGGAATTTGAATCATCGTCTGATTCGACTTCCAATTGGGTGATGGTGGCGAGAGCGGTTTTGCCGGCTGTTTTGAGGCGGCTATATTCGGTCAATTCGTTCAACGATTGACGGATGCCAAGCAGCAGAAACAAGATGCAGATCACAACCCATCCGATTGCAAACGGCAGGAAACAGCCCTTATTTTTCAACGGCAGGCTGGGGGTGGGACGTTTCTGCTCTGACGATGCGGGGTCAGCCTTGCTTGTGAGGAAGAATGTAACTGCGTCGGGATGGAAGCCTGGCGCAGTGGCAATGGGCGCGCCACATTGGTCGCAGCGTTGTGCTGTTGGGGGAAGCGCTGTTCCGCAGTGAGGACAAGTATTTGGCATGAATTCATCCATTAAACTTTGAAAATGCTTTTCTCAATTTTATCCGCGCTTAGTAATGGATGAACTTTGAACAGGTTAAAGCTATGTAAACAATTAAAAGCCGTCTTATCGGCTGGGCAACCAGGTTTCAGTTGCGCTGAGGCCATGGATGGTGTAGCTAACTTGTAATTGTGCGCTTGTGCAACGATAGGTTGCGCTGGAAGGCAGGTCGAAGGCTTCGGGTGGGAAGGGGTTGGTGGTGAGGGGAATTTCTACCTGTTGGCCGTTGATGTTGGCGCGCAGGGTGTCGAAGTTGATGACATGTGTGGTGGAAGTTAGGGTGAGGGTGGTGTCGTTGACTGAATAAGTGCCAGATAGGTTGTAGTTGGCTGTCCCTTCGATATAGCCTTCGGGGAGTTCACCGCGCAGGGTGGCGTTGCCGGTCATGCTCCATGTGCCATTGGGTTGGAAGGTGAGGAGCATGAAGCTGCCGGGTTGAGCTTGTGGTAAGTGAGTTCCGGCGGGAACATTGATGAGTTGACTGAGTTTGTCGTTGATTTGTTCGGCTTCCATGCGCCAGCTGCCATTCAGGCAGGCGGGGTCACCGCCTGCGGGGGTGAGGACAGGCGCTGTGGCCGTTGGAATGACGGTGGCGGGGGTGGGGGTGCTTGGGGCGGGTGGGGGTGGCAGGGTGGGGGTGGTCAGGGCCGCGCTGACAGTGGTGGGCGTTGGGGTGGCGGTAGGGATAGTGGCTGGACTGTTGGTGCAGGCGGTGCTGATCAACAAGACAAACAAAAGTGTCAGGATTGCAAAAGAACGAGGCGAAATCATAGCAAAGAGCTCCTTGAGTAGTAGTTGCGCCGGATGATTTATGATAATTATTACAAATATTGTCATAAAAAGCAAGGAGCAATTCTTTTGTACAAAATCTTATCTGACCGGTCTCTTGACAATTCGTAAATTTGGTTTTATATTCAAGTCCTATTAAATATAAAAAGGATTGAACTATTCAGACAATGTCTCCTCCTCTTTCTCAAATATTGCATGAGTGGATGTGCGTGACGATCCGCTATTCCATGCGCGGCTTTATGCTGTATGCCAAACAAAACAATTACTCGGTGCCGCAGTTGAACGTGCTTTTCCGTTTGCAGCACAAGGGGTCGTGTGGCGTGTCGGAGTTGGCGGATGAGATGGGCGTGACGGCCGCGGCGGCAAGTCAGCTGTTGGAGCGCCTGGTGCAGCAGGGGTTGGTGCAGCGTTCGGAAGACCCGCTGGACCGCCGCAATCGGCGCATGACGTTGACCGAAGCCGGGCAGCAGGTTGTGCAGGAGAGCGTTGCTGCGCGTCAGAGCTGGCTGGATCGCTTGCCGGCGCTGCTTTCGGAAATGGAGCAAGAGCAGGTTGCGACTGCTTTGCGCATTTTGATCGAACGCGCTGAGACATTGGATGAGAAGAATGAGCAGGTGTAAGATGCGAACCTTGTTGGATGGGATGGTTGAAAAAATTATTTACCGCGGTGAAATGACCTATGTTTAGACTTTTCCCTTATATTCGTAAGTATGCTGGTTGGGTGTTGTTGGCCATTGTGCTGTTGTTTGTGCAGGCCAACGCCGATTTGGCATTGCCCGATTATTTGTCGCGCATTGTCAATATTGGGTTGCAGCAAGGTGGGGTGGAGAGCGCTTTGCCGGATGCGTTGCGGACTGAGACGTATGATCATATGCTGTTGTTCCTGACGCCGGCTGAACAAGCGCAGGTGCAGGCGGCGTATGCGCGGCTTGAACCTTCAGCAGCAGGGTATGCCGACGTTGCGGCGAAATATTCTGCGTTGAATGGGCAGGCTTTATATGTGTTACAGACGTTGGATGTTGCGCAGCGTGAGGCCTTGACGCCGATTGTTGGACGTGGCCTGGTGACGCTTTCTTTTCTTCAACAGCTGCAAAGTGACCCGGAAAAGATGGCAGCCATGGGGCAGGGCTTGGGCTTTGATCCCTCCAAGCTGCCGCCGGGCATGACCTTGTTGGATGTGCTGGGCAAGATGCCGCCCGAGCAGCGCGCCGGCATGATTACAGCCATTCAGGAACGGTTTGCGACTTTGGGCGAGAGCATGATCAATCAGATGGGCATTGCTGCGGCGCGGGCAGAGCTGGAAGCGCTGGGCGTGAATATGACCGTTGTGCAGAGCAACTATATTCTGCGCACGGGGGGAATGATGCTGCTGATTACGTTGTTGTCGGTCGCGGCCACGATTTTGGTTGGGCTGATTTCGGCGCGCGTGGCAGCGGGCGCAGCGCGCGATTTGCGTGAGGCGGTGTTCGTGCGTGTTTCCGATTTTGGCAGTGCTGAGATCGAGAAATTCTCCACTGCTTCGCTGATTACGCGGGCAACCAATGATGTCAATCAGATGCAAATGTTGACGATGATCGTCATTCGGATGGTGTTCTATGCCCCGGTGATTGGTGTGGGCGGGCTAATCCGTGCCTTGCACACGGCCCCCTCGATGGGGTGGATCATTGGTCTGATGGTTGTCATCTTGATCAGTTTGATCCTGGGCATTTTCTCGGTGACGTTGCCGCGCTTCCGCAAGATTCAAACTTTGATTGATAACCTAAACCGCGTGGTGCGCGAAAACCTGAGCGGTATGATGGTGGTGCGCGCATTCAATCGGCAGTCTTTTGAAGAGAAACGCTTTGACCGTGCCAACCTGGATTTGACGAACAACGTGTTGTTTGTCAACCGGGCGATGGTGGTGTTGATGCCATTGATGACGTTGCTGATGAGCTCAGTATCCTTGCTGATTATTTGGGTTGGTGCCCATCAGATCAGTCAGGCGCAGATGCAGGTGGGCGATATGATGGCTTTCATGCAATATGCGATGCAAATTTTCTTTGCCTTCATGTTCATGTCCATGATGTTCATCATCCTGCCGCGCGCCTCGGTTTCGGCCAACCGCATTGCGGATGTGTTGGAAGTGAAGCCGAGTATTGTTGAGCCTGAAAATCCAATTCATTTTCCTGAGCCGTTTCGCGGTGAGGTGGAATTTGATCATGTGTCGTTCCGCTATCCGGACGCGGATGAGAATGTATTGTGCAACATTACCTTTACAGCTCGTCCAGGGCAGACGACGGCATTCATTGGCACAACCGGATCGGGTAAATCTACCATCGTTCGCCTGATTCCACGGTTTTATGATGTAGTGGAAGGCGCAATCCGCATTGACGGGATAGATATTCGTCAGGTGCCGCAGCACGAACTGCGTGCCCATATTGGTTATGTGCCGCAGCGTAGCAATTTGTTTACGGGCACGATTGAAAGTAATTTACGCTATGGTGACGAGGATGCAACCGAAGAGCAGCTGCAGCGTGCGGCTGAAATTGCTCAGGCAAAGGAGTTTATTGAGGCAAGCCCGGATGGCATGGCAACGGAGATTTCACAAGGCGGCACGAATGTTTCGGGTGGGCAGCGGCAGCGCCTGGCAATTGCCCGTGCGTTGGTGACCGGTGCTTCGATTTACATTTTCGATGATAGCTTTTCGGCGTTGGATTACCGAACGGATGCCGCCTTGCGGCGGGCGTTGAAGAAATACGTGGGCAACAGCACGGTCTTCATCGTTTCGCAACGTGTGGCAACGATCAAATCAGCGGATCAGATTATTGTGTTGGATGAGGGCGAGATTGTTGGCAAGGGCACGCATCAGGAGCTGATGAAGACTTGCGATGTTTACCGTGATATTGCGCTCTCGCAACTGAGTCAGGAGGAATTGGCATGAGCAATACACCTGCTTCGAAACCTGTTGGCAATGGAAATCGCCCGTCGAATATGGCCGTAGGGCGCGCAGGTGGGCCTGGACCGGGGTTCGGTCGTGGTGGCCCGATGGGGATGATGAAAGGTGAAAAGGCGCGCGACTTTAAGGGGACGATGCGCAAGTTGATTGGTTATTTGGGGGCATATCGCTGGGTGACGGCGTTGGTCATTTTGCTGTCGGTGGCTTCGACGGTTTTCTCCATCTTCGGGCCTAAGATTCTTGGTCAGGCGACGACCAAGCTGTTTGAAGGGGTGATGGGGCAGATCGCCGGTACGGGCACCGGCATTGACTTTGCCGCAATTGGGCAAATTCTGTTGCTGGCTTTGGGCCTGTATGTGGTTTCGGCGCTGCTTGCATATGTGCAAGGGTGGATTATGACCGGTGTGTCGGTAGATATCACCTATCGCTTGCGACGTGATATTGCTGAAAAAATCAACCGCATGCCGTTGCGGTATTTCGATGGCACCAATCATGGCGAAATTTTGTCGCGCATTACCAATGATGTGGATACGGTCAATCAGACGTTGAGTCAGAGCCTGTCGCAAATCATTACGTCGGTGACGACTGTGCTGGGTGTGTTGGTGATGATGCTGACCATTTCGTGGCAGATGACGTTGGTGGCGTTGTTAATTGTGCCGATTTCGCTGTTCATTGTGCAGTTCATCGTCAAGCATTCGCAGCGCTACTTCCGTCAGCAGCAGGACTATCTTGGTCATGTCAATGGACACATTGAAGAAATGTTTGCCGGGCATGTGGAGGTGAAGGCTTTCAACGGTGAGGCGCGCAGCGTGAAAAAGTTCCAGGGCCTGAACGACACGTTGTACGGTTCTGCCTGGAAGTCGCAATTTTTGTCGGGGATTATGATGCCAATGATGAATTTCGTTGGCAACCTGGGCTATGTGGGCATGGTGGTGTTGGGTGCTTCGTTGGCTGTGCGCAACCTGATTACCGTGGGGGATATTCAGGCTTTCATTCAGTACGTGCGCTCGTTCACACAGCCGATTACGCAGCTGGCTAATATCTCGAATGTGCTGCAACAAACAGCTGCAGCGGCAGAGAGGGTGTTTGAATTCTTGGGCGAGGCGGATGAGCCGGCAGAGACGGATACCCCGGTTGAGGTTGGTCGGGTGCACGGGGCGGTGGAATTCCGCAATGTGCGCTTTGGCTATACCCCGGATAAGATTGTGATCAAAAACTTCTCGGCGCAGGTGCAACCGGGCAAGCGTGTGGCGATTGTTGGCCCAACCGGCGCAGGCAAGACAACCCTGGTCAAGCTGCTGATGCGTTTTTACGACGTTAACGAGGGCGCGATTCTGGTGGATGGGCACGATATCCGCTCCTTGCGTCGTGCCGACTTGCGGCATCAGTTTGGCATGGTGCTGCAAGATACATGGCTGTTCAATGGCACCATTCTGGATAATATTCGCTATGGCCGGGAAGATGCGACTGAAGAAGATGCGATTGCGGCGGCGCGCGCTGCTCATGCGGATCACTTTGTGCGCTCTCTGCCGGGGGGCTATCAGATGGTGCTGAATGAGGAAACGAGCAATATTTCTGCCGGGCAGAAACAATTGTTGACGATTGCGCGTGCCTTCTTGGTGAACCCGCCCATGCTGATTTTGGATGAGGCGACCAGCTCGGTGGATACACATACGGAATTGCTGATCCAAGAGGCAATGCGCCGCCTGATGCAGGGCCGCACAAGCTTCATCATTGCGCATCGCCTGTCCACAATTCGTGATGCGGATTGGATTTTGGTGGTCAATGAGGGTGACATTGTGGAGCAAGGCACGCATGAGCAGTTGCTTGCCAACAATGGCTTCTACGCCAACCTGTATAACAGTCAGTTTGTGCGGGTGGAAGAGTGAGTTTGCGCTGTGAGCTGGTTTTCTGGCCCGTTTGGGTATCCTCAGACGGGCCAGCGTGGCTCTTCTGACAATTGACTATCGCGAAGGGGATGAATTGCGGTATGAAAAAGTCTCTTTTATGAGATAATGAGATTCTGGCACAAATGACCAGATGGAAATTCATGGAGTGCACAATGCAAAAACAAATCCAACAACAAATTGAACGCATTATGGCAAAAGGCGCTACGTATGTAGACGCCCGTTGGTATCCCTTGGATGAGACCAGTAGCTTGACGATGTGGAATGGCAACTTGAAGAGTGCCCATACCAATCGCGAAAGCGGTATTGGCGTGCGGGTGCTGTATCAGGGTGCTTGGGGCTTTTGTGCTTCGTCGGAGACAAGTGACCTGGCCGTGGTGTTTGAAAAAGCACTGGAGAATGCGCGTGCGGCAGCAGAACGGGTGACGTTTCCTGTGCGTTTGGCGGAAAAAGATAGCATTCAGGCCAGTTTTGAAAGCCCCTGTCGGGTAGATCCATTTGGTGTGCCGCTGACCGAGCGAGTGGCTTTCTTAAGCCGCCTGGATGAGTTGATGGCACAAGCAGGGGTGGAGCAGCGCATGGCTTCGATGGATTTGATGCGCAAGCAGATTATCTTTCTTGATTCGGAAGGCAGTCAGATTGAGAAGCGCATCACCGAGGTGTTTGGTGGGCTGCGTGTATCGGGGCGCGATGCACAAGGTGGCATGCAGGTGCGCACCTTTCGGCTGAACCGGCGCGGCGAAACGCGCGGCTGGGAATCGTTCGATCCAGACTTTTTTGCACAACAGGCAGAACGGATTGTACGCGAGTTGAATGAGCTGCGGACTGCGGAAAACTGCCCCAAAGAAGATCGCTCTGTCATTTTGCTGCCGGGGATCATGTTCCTGCAGACGCATGAGACGATTGGCCATGCGTTGGAGCTCGATCGCATCTTGGGCTATGAGCTGGCCTTTGCTGGTGGCTCGTTTGTCACGCTGGATGATTTCGGCAAGCTGCGCTATGGTTCTGAGAAGTTGACAGCTCGGGCGGATGGGACGTTGATCAATTCGCCGGGCAGCTTTGGCTATGATGATGATGGGGTGCCGACGCAGAATACGGTTTTGATTGATCGGGGTATTTTGGTCGGAGCAATTACCGGCCGGCAGATGGTGGAAGAGGCGAATGCGCGGGCGCATCGGACGATTTTCAATGGCAGTGGTGGCGCCAATCGTGCGACGGCCTTCTATCGGGTGCCGATTGAACGAATGACCAATATCAATATTGACCCGGGCCAGGATGGCACGCTGGAAGATATTGTGCAGGCGACGGAGCGCGGCATTATTTTGGATGGCGACCGCAGCTGGTCTATTGGCTCAAACCGCGAACAGTTCCACTTTGCCACTGAAATTGGTTGGATGGTGGAAGATGGGCGCGTGACGGGCGTGGTCAAAAATGCGACGTATAAGGGTGCGACTGTGCCATTCTGGAATTCACTCTCCGCTGTTGGTGATGCCTCGACCTGGAGTGTGCAATTTGTGGATAATTGTGGCAAGGGACAGCCTAACCAAATTATGCAGCTGGGGCATGGCGTGCCGGTTTGTCGCTTTGACAATGTTCGGATTGGAGAATGAACATGAAAGACAACATCTTACACCTTTTGCAGACGTTGCGTGCTTACGCGGTAGAGAAGGGCTATTTGGTTAGCGTGATTTATCACGAGGAAGATAGCTCGTTGATGCGGTTTGCCAATTCAGCGGTTTCGCTCAACACCAATGAACACATCATTCGCCTGGGCGTGGAAGCCTATGATGGGCGGCGGCGTGCGGAATATAGCATGATCACTGGTCTGGATAATCTGGATGAGATGAAGCGGGGCATTGACCTGGCGGTTGAGATGGCACATCACGCTCAGCCGTTGGGATACGATATGACCATTCCGGTATTCAAGCAGGATTTTGCCGATGAGAGTGCTTTTGACCCGGCGCTAGCCGCGATGAGCAGCGAAGAGCGCTTGGCGTTTTTCAATCAGGCTGTGGCGGGGTTGGAAGAAGAAGAGCTGTTGCTCTCGGGTATCTTTTCCTCGGGGGTCAATATTTGGGCGCAGATCAACACGTTGAGTGAGCACACGCAATATTTTCAGACAACGGATGCCCAAATTAGCGTGGTGTTGGCGCATCGTCAACTGAAGTGGGAGGTGACGGCAGAGCAATCGGCGCAGCAAAAAGCTGACCTGAACCCTGAGGCGTTGCGGCGCGAATTGGCGTTTTTGGTGCGCTGCTATAAGGAACAGCCGGCGATGCAATTGCCATTGGGCACCTATGACATTGTGCTCGGGCAGGCTGCTGTGGCGGATTTGCTTTCCACCATGAATTGGATTGGCTTCAGTGGCGGGGCTTACAAACGTGGCTTTTCCTTTTTGAGTGAAGAACAAGTGGGGCAAAAGGTCTTCTCGGAGCAATTTACCCTGGTGGATGATCCGAACCGGCGCGAAACCTTCCCCTTCCGCTTTGATTTTATGGGTATGGAGCGGCAGCCTTTCCCGTTGGTGCAAAAAGGCGTTTTCCAGGGCTTTATGTGGATGCAGGATGACGCCGATGAGTTCGGTATGAAGCCAACCGGGCATACGGTGCCGGCTCGCAGCCTGGTGATGGCGGGCGGGGATGTGCCTGTTGCAACGGTGGAGGAATTGGCGCGTATGCCGCGTGAGCGCGACGTGCTGTATATTCCTTTCTTGCATTACATGAACATTGTTAACCCTTCACAAGGGGTGGTGACGGCGAGCTCCCGCTTTGGGGCGCTGTTGCTCAAGCGCGATGGCTCCATTGCTGTGCCGTATAATGTGCGTCTGACGCAGAGCTTGCTCGATTTGTTTGGCGAGCGGGTGGCGTGGGTTTCGAGTGTGACCGCACCGTATAACACTTCCAGCAGCTATGGCGAGCGGAACCCAACCGCGGTGATTGTGCCGATGTTCATGCAGGTCAATGGGCTGGAAATTTCACATTCCAATTCTTCTTATTAGCGGTGTGCTAATCGGCTGAAGTAGAAGGGGGCTGTTCTGAACGAGTGGAGCAGCCCCTTTTGATTTATGCCAAACAGGAGGAAAAGCATGATTGTGCGGGTAGATGTAGGCCATCAGACGTGGACAAAAACGCCTTGCCCGGATGAATGGCAGCGCCTGGGCGGACGTGGATTGATTGCCAGGATTTTGCTGGACGAGGTGCCGGCAACCTGCGACCCGTTGGGGCGGCAGAACAAACTCATCTTTGCGCCCGGTTTGTTGGTCGGGCATATGCTCTCCAGTTGTGATCGCATTTCTGTCGGCGGTAAAAGCCCGCTGACGGGCGGGGTGAAGGAAAGCAACGCTGGTGGGACAACTGGCCTGGTGTTGGCAGGGCTTGGGCTGAAGGCATTGATCATCGAAGGGCAAGCACAGGGGATGGACTGGCAGATCTTGCATATCAGTTCTTCGGGGGTGCGCTTTGAATCGGCTGGAGACTGTTTGGGCCTGGGGGTGTATGACAGCGCAGCATATTTGCGGCAGCGGTATGGCAATCGGGTGGCACTGGCACTGATTGGCCCGGCGGGAGAGATGGGCCTCTTGACGGCGGGTATCGTTCATCTGGATAAGGATGGTGTGCCCTCGCGGATCAGCGCTCGGGGTGGGTTGGGGGCATTGATGGGCAGCAAACGGCTTAAGGCGATTGTGTTTGACGGCGAGGGAGGCAGCAGACCGCCGCTGCAGGATGCAACGGCGTATCGGGCGGCGCAAAAAGCCTTTCTTGAGGCGTTGCTGGCGCAGCCGCAGACGAAAATTTATCGTGAGCTTGGCACTGCGGGTGTGGCAACGTTGAGCAATCAGTTCGGGGCGTTGCCGGTGTGTGGCTTTAGCCGCGGGCAATTTGAACAAATTGAGCAGATCGCCGGTGAGCAATTACGAGAGGTATTGTTGGCACGTGGGGGCGAGGCTGACCCCTCTCATGCTTGTATGGCGGGGTGTGTCATTCGCAGTTCGAATGTGTTTGCTGGTGCAGATGGACGGACAATCGTCTCGCCCTTGGAATATGAGACGATTGGGTTGATGGGCAGCAACTTGGGCATTGCAGATTTGGATGCAATTGCTCGGTTAAACTATGTCGCCAATGATTTGGGGCTGGATACGATTGATTTGGGCGCGGCGTTGGGCGTGGCAGCGCAGGCAGGGCTCCTGAATTTCGGCGATGCGGAGCGTGCGCTGATGTTGTTGGAGGAGGTGCGGCATGGCACGCCTTTGGGACGCTTGTTGGGATGCGGCGCAGCTCTGACCGGGCGCGTTTTGGGCGTACGGCGCGTGCCGGCGGTGAAGGGGCAGGCGCTTTCGGCTTATGACCCGCGTGCCATTAAGGGAACGGGCGTCACCTATGCAACAAGCCCGCAGGGCGCTGACCATACCGCTGGGTTGACCATTCGCGCAAAGGTAGATCATCTCAATCCACAAGGGCAAGTGACGCTTTCGCGCACGGCGCAGATCAATATGGCTGGTTATGATACGTTGGGAGCGTGCATCTTTGCTGGGTTTGGCTTTGCGGCTGCGCCCGAGGCGTTGCGCGATCTGCTCAACGCGCGCTATGGCTGGCAAGTGGGGACGGATATTTTACAGGTGTTGGGGCGGCAAACCTTGCGCCTGGAACGGGCCTTTAACCGTGCTGCTGGTCTGGGCAGGGCCGATGACCGTTTGCCGGAATGGATGACGGAAGAGGCGTTGCCGCCAACGGGCGCGGTTTTTGACGTGCCTGCGGCAGAATTGGACGGACTGTTTGATGAAATTGAGACATGAAATGTAGAAACACGCACTGTTTAGAACTGGACAATGCTTGTGCTTTCAGGTATCATTAACTCGTTAAATGAAATCTTGTTTTAAAGAGACAACCCGGATGATGGTGGAGGTTCAATGACAGACCTGGTCAAACAATTGACAGCCGATTTGCAAGGGAAGATTGCGGCTTTTGAGCCAACGTTGGAAGTGCAAAATATTGGCTCGGTGCTGCAGGCAGGTGATGGCATTGCAGAGGTTTCTGGTCTTGAGGGAGTGCGTGCCCAAGAATTGGTGCAGTTTGAAAATGGTGTGATGGGGATTGCCTTCAACCTGCGCGAAGATCAGGTAGGTGTGATTGTCTTGGGAGAATACAGTGAAATCGTTCAGGGTATGTCGGTGCGCACAACCGGGCGGATTGCTTCGGTGCCGGTTGGCCCGGCGCTGATTGGCCGGGTGGTGAACGCGTTGGGTGAGCCGATTGATGGGCGTGGGCCCATTCAGGCTTCTGGCTACCGTCCGGTGGAACGAATTGCGCCGGGGGTGGTTGAACGGCAGGATGTGGATACACCGGTGCAAACAGGCATCATGGCGATTGATGCGATGATTCCGATTGGGCGCGGGCAACGCGAATTGATCATTGGCGACCGGCAAACTGGCAAGACGGCTTTGGCGATTGATACCATCATCAACCAAAAAGGCAAAGACCTGATTTGTATCTATGTGGCCATTGGCCAAAAGAAGGCGGCGATTGCGCGCACGGTGAATTTGTTGGAGCGCTACGGGGCCATGGCGCATACGATTGTGGTGGTTGCTGCGGCGGATGAGTCGGCGGCGATGCAGTATATTGCGCCCTACGCGGGTTGCGCGATTGGCGAAGAATTCATGGAGAACGGTCAGGATGCATTGGTCATCTATGACGATCTTTCCAAACACGCCTGGGCCTATCGGCAGGTTTCCTTGCTGATGCGGCGTCCGCCGGGTCGTGAGGCATATCCGGGGGATGTGTTCTATTTGCATTCCCGCCTGTTGGAGCGGGCATCGCGCATGGCGGTGAAGTACGTTATTGTCAGCAAAGATTTTGCGGGTGCAGAAGCGAGCCGTGCCGATTCAATCAATGGCGTGGTTTATGATGGGCCGCTTTCCCGGCATGAGGCGGAACAGGCGCTCAAGGCGTTGCCGAATGCGCAAGATTGTCGCGTGGTCAAGTTGGCTGGCAGCGGTGGTTCGCTGACGGCGTTGCCGATCATTGAAACATTGTTGGGCGATGTTTCGGCTTATGTGCCAACAAATGTCATCTCCATCACCGACGGGCAGATTTACCTGGAGAACAACCTGTTCAATGCTGGCATTCGCCCGGCAATTAATGTGGGTATTTCGGTTTCGCGCGTGGGCGGTGCGGCGCAGACCAAGGCGATGAAGCAGGTTGCTGGTCGTTTGCGCCTGGATATGGCAGCTTATCGCGACCTGGCGGCTTTTGCGCAATTTGGTTCCGATTTGGATAAGGCTACGCAGGCACAGTTGAATCGGGGCATGCGTTTGCAAGAGCTGCTCAAACAGCCGCAATATGAACCGATTGCATTGGAAAATCAGGTGATGGTTTTGTATGCGGGGGTGAAGGGGCTGTTGGATGAAATTCCGGTTTCACAGATGCGGGCCTGGCAATTGGGCTTCTTGCGCTATATGGAAGTGTCTTATCCAGAAGTGGGACGGGACATTGCCACACGCAAGCAGATTACGCCAGAAACAGAAGAGAAATTGAAAACCGCCATTGAGGCGTTTAATTCGACCTGGAAATGAAACAGGAGCGCTATGTCTTCAACCCGTGAAATGCGGCTGCGCATCCGCAGTGTCAAAAACCTATCGCAAGTGACGCGTGCCCTGGAGACGGTTAGTGCCAGCAAGGTGCGCCGTGCGATGCAAGCGGATTTGGCGACGCGCCCCTATTCCGAAAAGGCGCGCAAGGTGTTGGTGCATCTTGCCCGACAGCCTGTGCAAAATTTGCATCCGCTGCTGACCGACCGAGAACCGGTGCGCAAGGTGGCGGTTTTGATGATTTCAGGGGATCGCGGCCTGGCGGGTGCGTATAACGTCAATATCTTGCGCTATACGCTGCAATATTTTGCCAAGTTTGAGGTTCCGGTTGCGTACGTGGCCGTTGGGCGCAAGGGGCGTGATATGTTGGCTCGTCGCCGCAAAGAATTGCTGGCCGAGTTTAGCCAATTGCCTAGCCCGCCGAGCTTTATGGACGTTTCAATGATTGGGCGTTTGCTGATGGATGAGTTTGTTTCGCAGCGGGTGGACGAGGTGTATGTGGCGTACACAGAGTTTCGTACCATGTTGCACCAGGAACCGCGCGTCTGCAAGATTTTGCCGTGGGAGATGGAGCCAGGGCACGGCAATTCGCATAGTGTTTTTACCTATGAGCCCGATAGCACAGAGCTGATCAATCAGATTGTGCCGCGCTTTACAGCCATCCAAATTTATCAGGCAATTTTATCTTCGCAGGCCAGTGAACATGCGGCGCGCATGGTGGCGATGCGCAATGCAACCGATAATGCGATGGAATTGATCGAAGAATTGCAACTTCAGTATAACAAGGCACGTCAGCAGGCCATCACCAACGATATGCTGGATATTGTTGGCGGGGCAAATGCGCAGGTGCAATCATGAGTTCTTTTGGTGGAGGTCAGGGCATGAACGATGCAAATGGACGGGTGACTCAGGTACAGGGCAGCGTGGTGGATGTGTACTTCCCGGAAGAGGATTTGCCGGAGATTTATGAGGCTTTGGAAGTAATTCGCCCTGGGGAAAGTGAGCTGATTTTGGAAGTGCAGCGTCATTTGGGCGAAAGTCAGGTGCGTTGCGTTTCGATGGATACGACCGATGGGTTGCCGCGTGGCTTGCAGGTGCGCCGTACCCATCATCCGATCCTGGTGCCCGTTGGCCCGCAAACTTTGGGTCGGGTCTTCAATGTTTTGGGGCGTCCAGTTGATAATCGTGGCCCCGTTGAGGCAGCTGAGTATTACCCCATCCATCGTCCAGCGCCCTTGTTTGAGGAACAGTCTACGCGTGTGGAGGTGTTTGAGACGGGGCTGAAGGTGATTGACCTGATTGCTCCGTTTACCAAAGGTGGCAAGACGGGCATTTTTGGCGGTGCGGGGGTTGGCAAAACGGTCATCATCCAAGAGCTGATTCGTTCGATTGCCACGGTGCATCAGGGCAATTCCGTCTTTGCTGGGGTTGGGGAGCGAACGCGTGAGGGTACGCAACTCTATCGCGAAATGATCGAGTCGGGCGTGATGAAAGACACGGTGATGGTGTTTGGGCAGATGAACGAACCTTCGGGGGTGCGTTTGCGGGTGGCACTTTCGGCGTTGGCCATGGCGGAATATTTCCGCGATCAGGGCCGCGATGTGTTGTTATTCATTGATAATATTTTCCGCTTCACCATGTCGGGGTCAGAGGTATCAGCGTTGTTGGGACGTATGCCTTCAGCAGTGGGCTATCAGCCAACTTTGGCGACGGAAATGGGTGAGCTGCAAGAGCGGATTACCTCGACGCGCACAGGTTCGATTACTTCGATGCAGGCTGTTTATGTGCCGGCAGATGATTATTCTGACCCGGCACCGGTGGCGACCTTTACCCATTTGGATGCGACCATCGCTTTGGAACGATCCATTGCGGAGAAGAGCATTTTCCCGGCGGTAGATCCGTTGGCTTCGACTTCGCGTATTCTTGACCCGACAGTGGTGGGGCAGGAGCATTACAACACGGCACGTGAGGTGCAGCGTGTGCTGCAGCGCTACAAAGACCTGCAAGACATTATAGCAATCTTGGGCATTGATGAACTGAGCGAGGATGACAAGTTGTTGGTCTCGCGGGCGAGCAAGATTGAGCGCTTCTTCTCGCAGCCGATGTTTGTGGCAGAACAATTCACCGGTCGTCCGGGGCGGTATGTGCCGTTGAAGGAAACGGTGCGCGGCTTTCGGGAGATTTTGGATGGCAAGCATGATGCTTTGCCAATGCAGGCCTTCTATATGGTTGGCACGATTGATGAAGCGGTTGAAAACGCCCGCAATATGTCCTAAGGAAGCAGGATAGGATGCCGATTCGTTGTGAGATTGTTTCGCAAGACCGCATCGTATATCAGGGGGATGTAGAAATGGTGCTTTTGCCGGGTGTGGAAGGCATGATGGGCATTTTGCCACACCATGCGCCCTTGCTGACGGTGTTACACTATGGTGTGATTACTGTGCGTACGGCGAAGGAGGAGCAGTATTTTACCGTCGCGGGTGGGATTGCAGAGGTGCAACCCGATCAGGTGACGGTGCTTGCGGATGCCGCCGAAAATGTGGAAGAAATTGACCTGGAGCGAGCTGAGCGCGCCAGGCAGCGAGCTGAGGAGTTGCTCAAGCAAGACTTGGGCCCAGACCCCGATCGCCATCTGACTGCTCAGGCGGCCTTGCGCCGCTCCAATTTACGCCTTGAGTCGGCGCGGCGTTATCGTCGCACTCGTTCCGGGCGTTGAAAAATTTGTTTTAAGGAAACTTCTATGCCGATTTTTTCGCGCGAGTTGGGGATAGACCTGGGGACTGAAAACACCGTGATTGCCGAAGGCAACCAAATTTTGTGGCAGCAGCCGACGGTGGTGGCTTTGGTTACCAATGAGTTGAAGATTGTTGAGTGGGGGCAAGCTGCTAAGGATATGTATGGCCGCGTGCCGGAATCGTTGGAAGTGGTGCATCCGATGCAGCATGGCGTGATTGCGGATTACGAGATTACCGAACGGATGTTGTCACGTTTGGTGCGTGATATTTCGGGGCGTATGTCGTTGTTTCCCCCGCATATCATGATCACGGTGCCTTATGGGATTACGAGTGTGGAAACGCGCGCGGTGCACGAGGCCGGGTTGAGCGCAAGCCGCGATGTGTACCTGATCCGTCAACCGGTTGCGGCGGCTTTGGGGATTGATCTGCCGATTGGCACACCTTCTGGCAACATGATCATTTCGTTGGGCGGTGGTGCCAATCAGGCGGCAGTGTTGGCGATGTTTGATGTGGTTACTGCCGAGACTTCTCGCACGGGCGGTCTGCGCATGGATGAGGCGATTGTGGTGCATGTGCGCAAGAAGTTTGGCGTCATCATCGGGCAACCGACCGCGGAACAGCTGAAGATTCAGATTGGTGCAGCGATTCCGCAGGAGCGTCAGTTGGTTGCCGAGGTGCAAGGGCAAGATCAGGTGACGGGCTTGCCGCGTCCGGTCAGTCTGACGACGGATGATATTGTTGATGCTTTGCAAGACCCGCTGAATGAGGTTGTGCAAATGGTCAAGCGGGTGTTGGAGAAGACCCCGCCCGAATTGCTGTCGGACATCATTGATCGCGGTGTGGCTTTGTGCGGGGGCGGGGCCTTGTTGCGCGGGATTGATAAGTATTTGACCAAATCCTTGGGCATTCCAGCTTATTTGGTGGATAACCCGACACAATGTACCGCATTGGGCGCGGCCAAGGCGCTGAAGATGCGCGATGCGCTGCGGCGCAGTTTGCTTTCAATTTAGGCTGATTTATCCTGGCTGTGGGCCGGTGGCAATTGGGCGTTGCGGGTCGCGAATCCATTCGCTCCAAGAGCCGACATATAAGCGCGCGCCATGTAACCCGGCATGATGCATGGCGAGAATGTGAAAGCAGGAAGTGACTCCGGAACCGCAGTAAACGATGGCGTTTTGAGGTGGAATATCGCCCAAGAGTTCAAGGAATTGCTGACGCAGCGTCTCGGCGGGCAGGAGCAAGCTGCCGCGCGCCAGGTTTTGGAGATGGGGGCGGTTGACCGCGCCGGGGATGTGCCCGGCAATTGCGTCAATGGGTTCGCTTTCGCCGCGATAGCGCTCTGCGGCGCGGGCATCAATGATCCGATAGCGTGGGTCGTGACGCAGCACGTCGAGTTCGGCAGTCGTGACCGTCCAATTGGGCTGAGGCTCGCCGTGAAATTGGCCCGGTGGGCAGCTTTCACTGCCGCTGCTCAGCGGGTAGCCTTGGCGTTGCCAGTGTGCCAGGCCGCCTTCCAGCACGGCAACAGCTGAGTGGCCATAATAGCGCAACATCCACCACAGCCGGGCGGCAAATGCTCCGGCAACTGTGTCTACAACCACGACTTGCGTGTTTTCGCTGACGCCCAGCCGCTTGAGTAGGGCGATGAAGTCTTGTGGTGCGGGCAGGGGGTGCCTTCCGCTTGTGGGGGTGATGGGGGCAGACAGGTCGCGGTTCAGGTCGGCAAAAACAGCTCCCGGAATGTGGGCGCGCTGATAATCTTGCTCTCCCCAAGCGGGGTTGGCAAGGTCAAAACGGCAATCAATGATCCGCCAGAGCGGATCGTCCAGATGGGAAGACAGTTCGGCGGGGGAGATGAACGTTGTGTACATTTTGCTCCTTTTGTAATTTTTTAGATAGAAAGGTGGAAAATGCGGTGGCGGATGATCCACTGTACGCCCATTTTTTCCATGTCGGCCTTGCTGCGGGTGTTGCGCTCGTCCACTTGTAGCACGCGCAAACGTTGCATGTTGTGTTGACGAGCCGATTTTTCCAATTCGGTATAGAGCAGAATATTGGCACCTTGACCTTGATAAGCGGGCAATAGACCGACTGCATTGACATCCAGGCTGCGACTGCGGCGCTTTTCGAACAGCAAATCGAGCCAGCCAAAGGGCCAAATGCGTCCGCCGGTACGTTGAATGGCGGCGGCAATGTCGGGGTAGGCCAGGATGAAACCGGCAATTTTGCCATCTTGCAAGATGAGCTTGACAAAGCGCGGGTCGGCAATGGCAAGCAAGCTGCGCGCCATGGCTTCAAATTCCTCGTGCGTCATTGGGTAAAAGCCAATGTTGTGTTCAAAGGCTTGTTGATGCAGCGATTCCATTTGCGGCAGCCAGGGTAGCATATCCGATTTTTTCTTGAACGTCACAATTTCAAAGCGTTGGCGTTGGCGTAATTTTTCGGCCATTTCGTAAATGCGCTCGGAAAGGTGATGGCTGCGTTCCATTTGACCGGTGTAGTAATCGGTTTCTTTGCCAAAGCCAAATGCTTCAATGAAAGTTTGATAATAAGGCGGGTTGTAGAGTAGGGTGGCGGAGGGGCGATGCTCGAAACCTTCGATGAGCAGCCCGGCGCAGCTGGAGCGGGTGAGGCCACGCCCGCCGAGGATGGTGTTGAGGCCGCGCTGTTTGGCCCAATCTACGGCGGTTTGCAGCAACAAGTCGGAGACCTGGCGATCAGGTACGCTTTCATAGTGGTAGAAGAAGGCGGTTTTTTCGTTGTGGACGGTGCAGTAATTGCGGTTGTAGATGACGGCAATTCGTCCAAGCACTTGCCCTTCGCTTTGGACCAGGAAAAAATCGGCTTCAGAGTGTTGGTAGAAGGGGTGATGCTGTCGGTCGAGCAGAGCTTCCATTTCGCCGGCCAGGGGCGGTACCCACTGTTTGCTGTCACGATACAGCACAAAGGGGAAACGGACAAATTGGCGCACTTGTCGCTGATCGAATGTGTCCAGTTTAAAAAGTTGCATGGCGTTTTTCCTGAGGTGTTGTGAGGTTGGGGGTGTTTATCATTTGAATGAAGACATTCAAGATGGTTGGGTCAAAAATCTTGCCGGATTGACTGTTCATGTAAGCAAGTGCATCGTTCTGCGACCAGGCACTGTGATAGGGGCGGTTGCTCAGCAGGCTATCCCAAACATCAATGATGGTAAAGATGCGGGCTGCTAATGGAATCTGCTCCCCTTTGAGGCCGTGTGGATAGCCGCTGCCATCCCAGTGTTCATGATGGTAGTATGGAATCTCGATCGAAGCAGCCAGGTAAGGGATGTGAGCAAGGACTTGATGGGCATAGATGGGATGCATGCGCATGGTGCGCCATTCGGTTTCGGTGAGAGGGCCGCGTTTGAAGAGAATGGCATCGGGGATGCCAAGTTTGCCAATATCGTGCAGCAGGGCGCCATAGCGGATGTGGGTCAGTTGCGGCTCGCAAATGCCAAGCTGCTTTGCCAATGCAATGGTCAGGTCGGTGACGCGCTGAGAATGTCCTTGGGTTTCATAGTCGCGCAGTTCAAGGGCTTTGGCCCAGCCCAGGATGGTGGTGTCGTAAGCTGCAAGCAGGTCGAGATTGGTTTGTTGTAACTGCCGCATGAGTTGGGCGTTGTTGATGGCAATGCCGGCCTGATCGGCAAAGGCTTGCAGCCGCTCAGCGTGAAAAGCATTGAAGAAGCCCGGAATGGAACTATCAAGATTGATGAAGCCGAGCGTTTGACCTTTGACGCGAATGGGGGCGCCGACATAAGAAAGCGACCAGGTAGTTGGGCCAAGCTCAACCCATTCGGCATACTGTGGAATATGGGGAATGGCAAGGGGGGCGCCGGTTAGGAACATGCGCTGCAAGGTGGGAATTTGTTCGATGGATACCGAAAAGTTTCTCACCCAGGTTTCGGCCCCGCGCTCAATATAGCCCTCTTCGGCGGCGACATGAATAGTGTGGCCATCTTTATCAATCAGCATGATGGTGGCGGTGGTGTAGGGGATGACACGCTGTATGTTTTCAAGGATACGCCGCAGCACTTCTTCAAAATTCAGGGTGCTGTTGAGGGCGGAAGCTGTATCGCGCAATGCTTCTGCAAGGTCGCGCTGTTCGCGCTCATTTTGTTCGCTGCGTTTGCGCTCGGTGATGTCGCGCAAAATGACGAGGATGGCGGTGCCGCCCTGATAGGGGATGGGAGCGGCGGATGCTTCGAAGTCAATCACCCAGCCAGTATGATTGAGCGCTGTGAATTCATAGCGGCGACTGTTGGATTGGTTGCGTAGGATAGAAGCATGTGCTTCGGAGAGGGTGCTGCGACTGCCGGGCAGGACGAAAGGCAAGAAACTGATCGGGGTTTCGGCCAGGTCGGCACTGCTGATGCCAAAAGTGCTTGAAAACCGTTGGTTGACCAGTACAAGCCGTCCCTGATATTCAACATATACGGCATCGTTGGATAAATCGGTCAGCAGGCGGTATTTCTGTTCGCTTTCTTGCAGTGCGGCCTGACGTTCTTGAATGGCGCGTGCCATGACTTTGAAGCTGTGCGCAAGGTCTTGAATCTCTCGCGGCGCTTGATGCAAATTGGCAATTAGTGTGGGCTCTGTTTGGCTGCCGCGAGCCAGCCGCGTGGCTGCCTGTTCTAGTTGGATGATGGGGGCAATGATTTGCCGCTCGCCTTCCAGACGGATGTTGTTGGTGGTGAGCAGCCAGATGATGGCAAACAAAATTGCTACCAGACCTGTGGCGAGCAGAAACGGTGTGTAAGCGATAGCAAAAGGCACTTCAATGGTGACGAGCCAGGGAGTGGAAGGAATTTGCGCCTGTGTTTGGGTGTAGAGTTGGCCATTATGCCAGGTGAGGGTTGGCAAGCGGGAGGATTGATGAGGCTTCCAGGGTTGTAAATAGGATAGATTGGCCTGTTGGGCAACCAGGCTTGGGTCGGGGTGTGCCAGCAAGGTGCCGGTCTGATCTGAAATGAAGACAGATTTGTCGCTGTTCAGGGGTTGTTGGTTTTGAATGATTGCCTGCAAGGTGCTAAGGTTCAATTCCCCAACGGTCATCCCGCCCAGGTTGTTGGGCACTGTCAGGTAGACGGTGAGCGCACCTGTTTTTGCGGAAATGAAAGGGGCAGACAGGGTCGGCTCCTGATAGCCTTTTGGATGATAGCTTTGGTTGGATACATCTAAGCCAATGTAGTTGGCGTCATGGGGGGCAATGCTTGTGATCTTGCCCGTTTCATCCACAATGTAAATTGCATCGAAATAGGGATTGCTATGTTGAATGATTTGCAACGCATCGTTCAGGTTGGTGGAGGTGTCTGTTGCAATGTTGAGCACCTGATAGGCGTTGGTGAGGAAGCTGTTGGCTTGATAGGCAAAAGCATTGGCAATTTGAAGTTGCCGTTGTTGAACATCGGTTGCGTTCAAATAGGCGCTCAGTAACGTCAGGGCAGCGGCTGCCAAAAAGCCAGGCAGAAAGAGTCGTCGGAAGAGAATGCCCCGCAAGATGTGCGTGAGCGGGGCTGTCTTTGCCGGGGCGCTGACAGTGGGTTGTTGGTTCATTGGGACGGTCACTGTCTTTATTGTACCATCTTGTTAACTGGCTTTAAGTGAGAACGTCGTAAATTCGTTCGACCCGGGCATTGATTTGGCAGGTGACTTCGTAGGTGATGGTGTGAAGTTGTTGCGCCCATTCGTCACAGGTGATTTCTTCAGCACCGTTTTTGCCGATTAACGTGACCTCATCGCCGACTTGCGCGTCGGTGTGTGGGCCAAGGTTGACCATGCTCTGATCCATGCAGACCCGGCCAACGATGGGGTAAGAGCGGCCGCGCACCAACACGCGCCCGCGGTTCGAGAAGAGGCGGTTGAAGCCGTCGGCATAGCCAACCGGAATGGTGGCAATCCAGGTATCTTCGGGGGCGATCCAGGTGCGGCCATAGCCAATGCTTGTGCCGGCGGTTACTTTCTTGAGGAACGAAATGCGGGTTAGGAAGCTGAGACCGGGCAGAAGGGGAATGGTGCGCGGGGTGCCTGGGTCGGGGTAGAAGCCGTAGATCATAATGCCTGGGCGGACCATATCGAGCCAGGCCGGGGGGTGAGCCAATACCGCACCGGAGTTTGAGCAATGTGTCAGTTCAATGCGGCGGCCAATGGCAGCGTTGACCTGATCAATGACGGTTTGGAAGCGCTCGATTTGTTGGCGGGTGTAGGTTGGGTCGGCATCATCGCTGACGGGCAAATGTGTGAACAGGCCTTGTAGATGCAGGTGGGGGCAATCGCGTTCGATGGTGGCAGCTAGCGCCGGTGCCTCGGCGGGCAGAACGCCAATTCGCCCCATGCCGGTGTCTACTTTGAGGTGTACCTGAGCGGTGCGCTGTTCGGCGGCACAGGTTGCTTC
>ENA-UOYA01000887-UOYA01000887.1-activated-sludge-metagenome-genome-assembly--contig:-NODE-887-length-35271-cov-6.631758_pt1 | contig 35271 bp, 27 predicted proteins | sample MGYA00238163_ERZ764804 | MGnify/ENA primary metagenome ERZ764804 (study PRJEB28919, sample SAMN05720223) | activated sludge metagenome | isolation source: Anaerobic digester | place: Hong Kong...
CCATCATCGTCACCTGCGGCCTCTTCGTGGGCATGGTGCTGGGCCTGCAGCTCTACCACACGCTGTCGATCTTCGGCGGTACGGGGGCCCTGGGCACGGTCGTCGCCCTGTCGCTGTACCGCGAACTCGGTCCGGTGGTGACCGCGTTGCTGTTCGCCGGCCGCGCCGGCACCTCGATCACCGCCGAGATCGGTCTCATGCGTGCGACCGACCAGTTGGCCGCCATGGAGATGATGGCGGTCGATCCCATGGCCTACGTGGTCTCGCCGCGCTTCCTCGCCGGCATCGTCGCCATGCCGCTGCTGGCCTGCGTGTTCAACGCACTGGGCATCGCCGGCGCGCACGTGGTCGGCGTCACCTGGCTTGGCCTCGACAACGGCACCTTCTGGTCCAACATGACGGCCAACGTGGAGCTGTGGGACGACGTGCTCAACGGCGTGTGGAAGAGCGCTGCATTCGGCGCCGTCGTCACTCTGATCGCCACCTTCCAGGGCTACACCACGCCGCCGACCAGCGAGGGCGTGGCCTATGCCACGACCCGCACCGTGGTCGCCTCGTCGATCCTGACCCTGGCGCTGGACTTCATCCTCACCGCATTCCTGATGTAACGAGGGCCCTCCTGTGACCCAACGCCGCCATTTCCAAATTGGCACCGGCCTGTTCATCCTGCTCGGTTTCGCCGCGCTCGGCTACCTCGCCACGCAGACCACGTCGCTGGCCAATTTCGACCAGGGGCCAAGCTACGCGCTGAAGGCGCGCTTCACCAACGTGGGCCAACTCAAGCTGCGCGCGCCGGTGAAGGTCGCCGGCGTGCGCATCGGCACGGTCAGTGGCATCCAGTTCGAGCCGGACCGGCTCGATGCGCTGGTCACCCTGTCCATCGACAAGCGTTACCAGCAACTGCCGGACGATTCCGCCGCGGCGATCTTCACCAGCGGTTTATTGGGCGACCAGTACGTTGGCCTGCAGCCGGGTGGCTCGCCCGACTACTTCAAGGACGGCGACGAGGTGGTGCTGGTGCAGAACGCCATCCAGCTGGAAGAGCTGATCGGCAAGTATCTCGTCGGCGGCAACGGGCCGGAGAAGGGCGCCGCCGGCAAGAACGATTCGCCCGAAGCCGTGCCCCCGGCCTCGGGCAAGTGAGAAGGAGTCCGCCATGTCCCGAGTGTTGAGTTTCCTGTTGGCCCTCGTCCTCGCCGCATCCGCGCTGCCCCTGCCGGCGGCGCCGGTCGAGCCCAATGCGGTGGTGCAGGGTATCGCCGACGAGCTGGCGAAATCGCTGGAGGGTCGCAAGGATGAACTGCGCAAGGACCAGGATGCGCTGATCAAGCTCATCGACGGCATCGTGCTGCCGCACTTCGACATCGACTACGCCTCCATCCTGGTGCTCGGCCAGTATGCGCGCAGCACCGCGCCGGAACAGCGCGCGCGCTTCGCCCGGGCCTTCTACAACTCCATTTCGCACCGCTATGCCGAGGGGCTGCTCAACTACACCCGTGGTCGCGTCAACGTGCTGCCCTTCAAGGGCGAGCTCAACGACAAGCGCTCGCTGGTGCGTACCGAAGTGGTGCTCGACGACGGCAAGAGGGTGCCGGTCGACTACGCCTTCCGCAAGACCAAGGATGGCGAGTGGAAGGCCTACGACGTCATCATCGAGGGCATCTCCTACGTCACCAACTACCGCAACCAGGTGGCGGCGGAGATCCAGAAGTCGAGCGTGGAAGCGCTCACCACGCGGCTGGAGACGCAGGGCGACAAGGCGCTGGACAGCCTCGAAAAGAACGCCAAACAGCAGTGAGCGCGCCGGCGGAATTGCGCATCGAGGCTGCGGCAGCGGACACGTTCGCCCTCAGCGGGGAACTGGTGTTTGGCAACGCCGCGGCCTGCCTGCAGCGCATCCGCGCGGCGTTGGCCGCGCATGCGGCGCCGATTCTCGACCTGGCGGGGGTGAGCCGCGCCGACAGCGCCGGCCTGGCCGTACTGCTCGCGCTGGCGGCGGAAGGCCGCGCGGCCGGGCGCTCGGTGCGATTGCGCGGGGTGCCTGCGGGTCTGCGCGCGCTTGCCCACCTCGGCGAGGTGGAATCGCTGCTCGGCCTGGAGGCGGGCTGAGCGACGGGGATCGTCCCGGCGCGGCTCAGCCGTGCGTGGCGCCGTCCTTGTGTTCGTACTTCTGTTGCTCTTCCAGCAGTTCTTCCGGATCGAAATTCTGGTCGACCCCCTGCATCTGCTGGATGATCTCCAGCGGCGGGTTGCCGTCGTAGATGTCGTACAGGCGGCGCTGGCGATAGGCGTCGCGGTAGAAAACGTAGGGATCGTAGACCCCTTCCAGCAGGCCCTCTGCATCCACGCCGCGGGAACGCAGCGTGACCAGGTAGAACCAGGTCGGCAGGCGCTGGGCCTCGTAGCGGAAGTCATTCTCCCTGGCGTACCAGGACAGCGGATCGAACCAGTAATCCACCGGCAGGCGGAAAACGTCGCGGCCGCTGGTGGAGCCGATGAAGGGCAGCACGAGGTAGGGGCCGTCGGGAACGCCCCATTTGGCCAGGGTCACGCCGAAGTCCTGCTCGTCCAGGGGCAGGCCGAGTTCGCTGGCGGGGTCGAAAAAGCCGAGGAAGCCCAGCGTGGTATTGACCACGAAGCGCCCCGTGCTCTGGAAGAAGCCGCGCGGATTGCCCTGCAGCAGATCGTTCACCATCGTCACGGGCGTGCGCACGTTGGTGTAGAAGTTGCTGACCACGCGCCGCATGTTGGGCGTGGTGACCTTGCGGTAGCCCATGGCCACCGGGCGGATCACCGCCCGGTCCATGGCGTCATTGAACGCGTAGGCCTTGCGGTTCCACTTCTCCCAGGGGTCGTCGGTGCGCGGCTTGGCGATGCTGCAGCCGGCCAGCAGCACGACAGCAGCGGTCAGGATCGCGCGGCGCAGCGGCTTGATTCGGATGGGAAACGTCATGCGTGGGGCTTCCTGCGTCGACGCGGCGGGGTCCGGGCGGGCCGACATGGCGTTGGCGCGGACAATATCAAGTCTGCCCCGTGCCGTGCAGGCGCCGCGGTGGACCGCGGGCGGGCGGTGCAGGGCGGCCGGCCGGCGGGCGCGGCGCAGGTGTTGTAGTTTGCGCTGCACAAAAGGCCCCGGCTAGAATGTCAGTCAGCCGATAAAGGCCTGATTTTTTTAGAGGTTGAGTTTTATGGCCCGGATCACCGTGGAAGACTGCCTGCAGGTGGTCGACAACCGCTTCGAACTCGTGCTGATGGCGACCAAGCGCGCGCGCCAGCTTGCCAAGGGCGCCGAGTCGATGGTCAGCACCGACAACGACAAGCCCACCGTGCTCGCCCTGCGCGAGATCGCCGACCGCCGCGTCGACCAGGCCTTGATCGACGAGATCGAGCGTCAGGAGAAGGCGCGCGCCGAACGCGAGGCGCTGGAATGGGCAGCGGCGGAGGTGGACGACGACTTCAAGGGCGGCGACGACCTTTGAGGACGATCCGCGCCCGCCGACGCGACGGGGCGGCCTGACCGCCGCCCGGGAGTGACGCGCGTGGACGCGGCCCTGCTGCAGGCGCCGACGGCGAGCGAGCCCCCCGCCTACGTCCGCGCGCTCACGGAAAAGCTGGCCACCTATCTGCCGGCCGAGCAGGTGGCACGGGTGGAGCGCGCCTACGTGCTCGGGGCCGAGGCCCACGCCGGCCAGACGCGCAAGAGCGGCGAGCCCTATATCACCCACCCGATCGCGGTGGCGTCGATCATGGCCGACCTGGGCCTCGATGCCGAGACCATCATCGCCGCGATCCTGCACGACACGCTCGAGGACACCCCGCTCACGGCCGAGCGCCTCAGCGCCGAGTTCGGCGCCACGGTCGCCGACCTCGTGGACGGCGTCACCAAGCTCGACAAGGTGCGCTTCCGCAGCCGCCAGGAGGCGGACGCCGAGAGCTTCCGCAAGATGCTGCTGGCCATGGCGCGCGACCTGCGCGTGGTGCTGATCAAGCTGGCCGACCGCCTGCACAACATGCGCACGCTCGGCGCCAAGGAAGCGGAGTCGCGCCGCCGCATCGCGCGCGAGACCCTCGACATCTACGCGCCCATCGCCCAGCGCCTGGGCATGAACCGCTTCAAGGCCGAGCTGCAGGAGCTGGGTTTTCGCGCCCTGTACCCCGACCGCTTCCGCGTGATCGAGGCGCGCATCAAGAGTGCGCTGGGCAATCGTCGCGAGGCCATGGGCAAGATCGAAGCGGCGCTGTCGGCGCGTCTGGCGCAGGAGGGCATTCCTGCGCGCGTGGTGAGCCGCATCAAGTCGCCGTACAGCATCTACGTGAAGATGCGTCAGGAACACAAGTCCTTCGCCCAGGTGATGGATGTGTACGGCTTTCGCGTCGTCACCGACAACGTGATGCACTGTTACCACGCCCTGGGAGCGGTGCACGGCCTGTACAAGCCGCTGGACGGGCGCTTCCGCGACTTCGTGGCGATTCCCAAGGCGAACGGCTACCAGTCCCTGCACACCGTCCTGTTCGGACCCTTCGGTGCGCCCATCGAGATCCAGATCCGCACCGAGGAGATGGACGCCGTGGCGGAACGCGGCGTGGCCGCGCACTGGACCTACAAGTCCGACACCGCGCCGGCCAACGCGGCGCAGTCGCGCGCGCGGGAGTGGGTCGAGGGCCTGGTGGACAGCCAGTCGCGCACGGCCTCGTCGCTGGAGTTTCTGGAGAACGTCAAGGTCGATCTGTTTCCCGACGATGTCTACTTGTTCACGCCCAAGGGACGCATCCTCGCCCTGCCGCGCAATGCGACCGCGCTGGACTTCGCCTACGCCGTGCACACCGACGTCGGCTCGCATGCCGTCGCGGCGCGCGTGGAGAAGAAGCTGGCGCCGCTGCGCACGCGACTGACCAGCGGCCAGACGGTGGAGGTCATCACCGCGCCGTCGGCGCAGCCGCATCCGCAGTGGCTGGAATGGGTGGTGTCGGCCAAGGCGCGCACGGCGATCCGGCACCACTTGAAGCGCCTGCAGCACGAGGACGCGGTGGAGCTCGGTCACCGCATGCTGGATCGCGCGCTGGATGCCGTGGACGTGTCCCTGGAGAGCATCCCCGTCGCCCTGCTCGACCGCTACCTGGCCGACAACAAGCTCAAGCGCCTGGAGGAGCTGCTGGCGGACATCGCCCTGGGCAACCGCATGCCCGATCAGGTGGCCGTGCAACTGGTGACGCTCAAGGGCGGCCTTGCCACCACGCGCAAGGGGCGCGGGCGTCGCAGCGAGAAGATCCGCATCAGCGGGGGCGAGCGCGGTGTGCTGAGTTTCGCCAACTGCTGCCACCCGCTGCCCGGCGACGCGATCATGGGCTTCCTGTCGTCGGGCAAGGGCATTGTGGTGCACCGCGCCGAGTGCCCGAACGTGGCCGAGTTCCGCAAGTTGCCCGAGCGTTGCATCGAGATGGAATGGGACGACGCGGTGAGCGGCGACTACCGCGTCGAGCTGCGCGCCGAGGTGGACAACAAGCCCGGCGTGCTCGCCTCGGTGGCGGCGGCCATCGCCGCCAGCGAGTCCAACATCGAGAACGTGGAGTACCAGGGGCGCGGCGCCATCTCCGCCTACATGGTCTTCACCATCGAGGTGCGCAACCGCAAGCACCTGGCCGACGTGATGCGCCGCGTGCGCCGCCTTGCCGTGGTGCACGGGGTGTACCGTCATCCGGTCTAGCGTCCGCGGTTGCCCAGGCGGCGGCGGACTGCTTACCCTCTGCGGCCCACCCCCGTTCGCCCGGAGCCGCCATGTCCCGCCGCATCATCGCCACCGACCTCGCCCCCAAGGCCATCGGGCCGTATTCGCAGGCCGTGGCAGCCGGCGGTGCGGTGTACCTGTCGGGCCAGATCCCGCTGGATCCCGCCACCATGCAGTTGGTGGAGGGTGACATCACCGTCCAGGCGCGCCGGGTCTTCGAGAACCTCAAGGCGGTCTGCGCCGAGGCCGGCGGGAGCCTGGACCAGCTGGTCCGGGTGACCATCTTCCTCACCGATCTGGGTGATTTCGCCGCGGTCAACGCGGTGATGGCGGAGTACTGCCGCGAGCCCTATCCGTCGCGCGCCACGGTGCAGGTCTCCGCCCTCCCGCGCGGTGCGCAGGTCGAGATCGACGGCATCCTCGTGCTGGATTGACCGCGCCGAACGCGCCGTACCGCGCCGCGCCGGCCGCGTCCGGACTCCGCCATGGGCCGTCCCGCCCCTCCCGATCCGGTCACGCTATCCGCACTGACGGATGCCGGCCTGGCGCCCGTGGAGGAACTGGCCGGGCAGGGGCCGGTCCTGCGTGCGGCGCTGCATCGGCTGGGCCTGGCGCGCGTGCAGGACCTGTGGTTCCACCTGCCGCTGCGCTACGAGGATCGCACCCGGGTCACGCCCATCGCTGAACTGCGCGCCGGCGAGAGCGCCCAGGTGGAGGGGCGGATCGAGGCGGTGGAGCGCGGCTTCCGCTATCGCCCGCAACTGCGCGTGGCCATCGCCGATGCCACGCACCAGACTCTCGTGCTGCGTTTTTTCCACTTCCGCGGGGCCCAGGCGGACGCGCTGCGGCCCGGCCTGCGCCTGCGCTGCTTTGGCGAAGTCCGCCACGGTGCACAGGGGCTGGAAATGGTCCATCCGCAGTACCAGTCGCTGCCCGATGGCGCCGAGGCAACCACCGAGGAACGCCTGACACCGGTCTATCCGACCACCGAAGGCCTGGGCCAGAAGCGCCTGGGCGGACTGATCGCCAAGGCGCTGCTGCGTCTTCCCGCCGAGGCTGCGCTGGAACTGATTCCGGCCGGGCTGCGCGCGGGACTGGGCCTGGCCTCGCTGCGGGACGCCCTGCTCGAAGTGCATCGCCCGTCGCCGCAGGCCGATACCGCCCTGCTCGCGCTCGGGCGGCATCCGGCGCAGCAGCGTCTGGCGTTCGAGGAATTGCTGGCGCAGCACCTCAGCCTGAAGCGCCTGCGTGCCCAGGTGCGCGCCCTGGCGGCGCCTGCCCTGCGCGGTGACGGCAGTCTGCGGGCGCGCCTGCTGGCCGGCTTGCCCTTCGCCCTGACCGGCGCCCAGCGACGCGTAGTGGCCGAAGTGGCGCACGACCTGGCCAAGCCGGTGCCCATGCTGCGCCTGGTGCAGGGCGACGTCGGCTCGGGCAAGACCGCCGTGGCGGCCCTGGCGGCCCTGGCAGCGGTCGAGGCGGGCCGGCAGGTGGCGTTGATGGCGCCGACCGAGCTGCTGGCCGAACAGCACCTGCGCACCTTCCAGCGCTGGCTGCAGCCACTGGGTGTCGAGGTGGTGTGGCTCGCGGGCAAGGTGCAGGGCCGCGCGCGCCAGGCAGCCCTCGCCGCGGTGGCGGCCGGGGCACCCGTGGTGATCGGCACGCACGCCCTGATGCAGGAGGGCGTGGCGTTCCGCGGTCTTGGCCTGGCCATCATCGACGAGCAGCACCGCTTCGGCGTGCACCAGCGTCTGGCGCTGCGCGACAAGGGGCTATCCGGAGACGCGGTACCGCATCAGCTCGTGCTCACGGCCACGCCGATTCCGCGCACCCTGGCCATGTCCGCCTACGCCGACCTCGACGTGTCGGTGATCGACGAATTGCCGCCGGGGCGCACGCCGGTGGCCACCGTGGCGATCTCCAATGCGCGCCGCAGCGAAGTGATCGGGCGTATCGCCGCGGCCTGCGCCGAAGGACGGCAGGCCTATTGGGTCTGCACCCTCATCGAGGAATCCGAGCAGTTGCAGGCGCAGGCGGCGGAGGTTGCCCATGCCGAACTGTGCGCAGCCCTGCCCGATCTGCGCATCGGCCTCGTGCATGGGCGCATGAAGGCGCGCGACAAGCGGCAGGTCATGGACGCCTTCAAGGCAGGCGACCTGGCCCTGCTGGTCGCCACCACCGTGATCGAGGTCGGCGTGGACGTGCCCAACGCCAGCCTCATGGTGATTGAGAACAGCGAGCGCCTTGGCCTTGCCCAGTTGCACCAGCTGCGCGGGCGCGTCGGCCGCGGCAGCGTGGCGTCGAGCTGCGTGCTGCTGTACCAGCCGCCCCTGGGGCGACTGGCGCGCGAGCGCCTGGCCGTGCTGCGCGAGACCAACGACGGCTTCCGCATTGCCGAGAAGGACCTGGCGCTGCGCGGCCCGGGCGAAGTGCTGGGAACGCGCCAGACCGGGCAGCTTGCCCTGCGCATCGCCGACCTCGCCCGCGATGCGTCTCTACTGCCGGAAGTGCACCGCGTGGGGGAGGCCCTGCTGCGCGATCATCCGGCCGCGGCCGAGCGCCTCGTGCAGCGCTGGATCGGCGCGGCGACGCGCTACGCCGGAGCCTAGCTGCGCCGCCGGGACGCCCAGGCCGGGGTCCGGTGCGCCCTGCAGGGGCAAAAAAGCGGGCACCGGTCGCGGTACGTCGCCGCCGTCGGGAGCAAGCTGCCCCAACGGTGGCCCGCGGCTCCTGGCCGTGCCGCCGCGCTATAGTGCTCGCGGGAGCAGTGCGGAGAAGCCTCATGCTTGTCGCCAAGATGTTGCTGGCGCTGGTCGCCGCCGATTACATGCCGCCACCGGCGGACCACGTGCTCAATCCCGACTTCGACAGCGATCCGGTCTCGCCCAGTGGCTACGTCGGCTCGACCTCGCCCGATCCCTCGCCCTGGCGCTGGTATCTGAGCTACGGCGGCCAGGTGACCTGGGACCCGGTGCGCGGCGATCCCGGCGCCGGCAGCGCACACGTGGGCAACGTGCGTTCGGGGGCGCGCTATGACGCCCTGGCACAGTGCGTCACGGTCGCGCCCGGGGCTTACAGCCTGGTCGTGCGCGTGGCCTCGCAGCTCAAGCCGGGGGCCGCCTGCCAGGTCCGTGTGCAGGTCGTCGACCAGACGCAGTGCAACACGGTCGCCCTGGTGCTGGCCGAACAGGCGGTGCGCAACGCCGCCAACAGCGGCAGCTTCGAGACGCTCGCCCTGTCCGGTACCGCGCCGCCCGGTGCCGGGGCCATGGCCATCTGGCTGGGCCACGTCAGCGACGCGACCGCGCAGCCGGGCGCCAGTGACTGCTGGTTCGACCACGTGCAGCTGAGCGGCGACGTCATGTTCAGGGCGGGTTTCGAGCAGTAGCTGCCCCGCGGCAAACCGGGCATCCTGCGGCTCCCTTCGCCGCTGCCCGGACGCAACGCATGCCACAGCCGCTGCTGCTGATCGACACCGATCCCGGTGTCGACGATGCCCTCGCCATCCTCATGGCCCACGACCGCGCCCGCGTCGCCGGCCTGACCATTGCTGCCGGAAACGTCGGCCTCGCCCACACCGTGGCCAATGCGCTCAAGCTCACCGAAGTGATGGGCGTGGACACGCCGGTATTTCCCGGCTGCCCGCTGCCGCTGGTGCTGGCCGCCGACGATGCGGCCTTCGTGCACGGTGCCGACGGGTTCGGCGATACCGGCTACCTGCCGGCGCAGCGCCGCGCCGAGGAGGAGCACGCCGCGCTCGCCGTGCTGCGCCTGTCGCACCGCCATGCCGGACACCTCACCCTGGTGGCATTGGGTCCCTTGACCAACCTCGCCCTGGCGCTGCGCCTGGATCCGACCCTGCCTTCGCGCATTGCCCGCCTGGTGGTCATGGGCGGCGCGGTGACCGGGCGGGGCAACACCTCGGTGCCGGCGGAGTTCAATATCGGCTTCGATCCCGAGGCCGCGCACATCGTCTTCTCCGCCTGGCCGCAGTTCGACCTGGTGGACTGGGAGGCCACCGTGCGCCACGGCTTCGACTTCGACCGCGTCGAAGCCTGGCTGCGGGCCGACGATGCACGCGCCCGCTTCTATGCCGCCATTTCCCGCCGCACGCGCGACTGGACGCGGGCGCGCGGACGTCCACAGATGCTCGCCGCCGATGCTCTGGCCATGGCCGTGGCGCTGCAGCCCGACCTCGTCACGCGGGCCGAGCAGCGCCATGTCGACATCGAGCTGAGCGGCCGCAGCACGCGCGGCGCCACCGTCGTGGACTGGGACGGCCGCAGCGGCCGGCCCGCCAATGCGCGCATCGTGCTGGTGGTGGATCAGTCCCGCTTCGAAGAGTTGGTGGCGGCGGCGCTCGGCGCCGCCTGAAGCGGCGGCGCATTGCGCAGCCACACGTCCGTCTGCGGGAAGGCGATCTCGATGCCGCGCACCCGGCATTCCCGCAGGATGGCCCCATGCAGGTCGTTGCGTACCGGATTGCGGTCGATGACGTCGGCCACGAGCACGCGCAGCTCGAAGTCCAGGGTGCTGCTGCCCAGGGCCACACACCAGCAGTTGGGCGCTGGCTCGCGCAGCACGCGCGGATGCGCGCGCGCCAGCTCCAGCAGCATGGCGCGCACACCCTCCGGATCGCTGTCGTAGGCGACGCCGAGCTTGATGACCACGCGCGTGACGCCGTCCGTCAGCGTCCAGTTGGTCAGCTTCTCGGTGATGAAGGTCTTGTTGGGGATGATCACTTCGCGGTTGTCCCAGTCGACCACCGTGGTGGCACGCGTGCGGATGCGCGCCACCGAGCCCTCGATGCCGGCGATGGACACTACGTCGCCGACGCGTATCGGCCGCTCGAACAGCACGATCAGACCCGAGACGAAGTTGGCGAACACCTCCTGCAGACCGAAGCCCAGGCCCACGGTAAGGCCGGCAGCAAGCCACTGCAGCTGGCTCCAGCGCAGGCCGAGCCAGGACAGACCCAGCAGGCTGCCGGCGATGGCGATGGCGTATCGGCAAACCGCCGTGATGGCGTAGCGGGTCGGTGCGTCGACCTGCAGGCGCCGCAGCACGCCGATTTCCAGCAGGCCTGGCAGGTTGCGCGTGCCCACCCAGGTCAGCAGCAGGGCGACGAAGGCGTACAGCAGCTGGCGCAGGCTCACCGCGACCTCATGCGCCTTGCCGTCCACCGTCACGCTGGTCGTCCACGCGGTGATGTTGCCGAGGTAGGACAGGGCCGGCGCCACGTCCGACCAGACCCACAACAGGCTGCCGACCAGGCCGAGCAGGGTCAACGCGCGCAGCAGGCGGCGCGTCTGCAGGTTGATGCTGGCCAGGGTGATGGATTCGCTCTCCGGGCCGAGTTCGGGACGCGCCTCGTGGTCGTCGTCCGCCACCTCGCCTTCCTCGCGGCGCTCGTCCCGCCGCTTGAGCGCGAGGCGGCGCTCCCCGAGGACCAGCCAGCGCATGGCCAGTCCGTGCAGGAGCGCGATGGCCAGCAGGACGATGAGGGATTCGATCAGGCGTGCGGCGAGGCTGATCGCGGTGAGGTAGTAGCCGGCGAGGGTGAGGGCCGACAGGCCGAGCGTGAACGCTGCCAGCCCCAGGCGCAGCGCCTGGCGCGCACGGTTGGGTTCACGTGCTGCGACGCGCTGCGCCCACAGCGCGCCGGGCGCCAGGGCACGCCAGGCCAGCGCGGCGAAGGCGAGCAGTCCGAGCAGGAATACGGCCCGGCCCAGTCCCGCCGCAAGGCGGTCGTCGGCATAGACTGCTTCGCCGCTGAAGAACAGTACGCCGACCACGAACTGCACCGGGAGCAGGGTCCACAGCAGGCCGCGTCGCAGCCGCTGCAGGGCATGGCGGCGCGCCGCCGCCCAGCGGAAGTGCACGGCGGCGAGGCCATCGGGCCGCGCCAGCCAGCCGCAGAACGACAAGGCCGCCAGCGGCCAGACGAGGCTTCCCAGCGTGGTTCCAATGGCGTCGCTGAAGGGGTAGCCCGGTTCGGCGGCGCGCAGCCACAGGCGCGAGGCGAGCCACAGCGCCATGGGCGCCGCCGCGCTCGCCGCCAGGCTGAGCCACAGCGCCTGCCCGGTGTAGCGGTAGCGGTCGCTGCGGATGCGCCGCGTGGGTAGCGCCAGGGCGGCCAGGTCGGCGGGGACGCGGCGCCGCCAGACCAGCAGCGCGCCCAGGGCGGCGAGGCCCAGCGAGCTCCACAGCGGTCGCGCCCAAGCCGTCAGTGCCACGCGCTTGAGCGACTCCCACCAGCGCGTGGGGCGCAGGAATTCCCAGGCCGCCGCGACGACATCGGCGGGAAATCGCCCGTCCACGGCGGCGTGGCTCGGCGTCCACAGGAGGCGCTCGTCGAGCGTCAGGCGCAGCGTCTGGCTGGTCGCAGCCAGGCCGCGCAGCTCCTGTTCCGCATCGCCCAGGGCCTCGCTCAGTCGGGTCTGTGCGGCGATCAGGCGTGGCAGGATTTCCGCGCGCGTGCTCAGCAGCCGGTAGAGCCCGGCCTGCAGCCCTGTGGCCGGACCGTCGCTGCCCTCGGTGAGGCGGCGGAGTTCGGTCTGCACCTCGGTGCCGGGGTCTTCCAGCGCACGCGCCATCTCGCGCAGGTCGATCAGGCGCATGCGCGCCTGGGCGAGCTCGGTCTGCAGCCGCGCAAGGTCGCGCGCCAGCACGGCGGCGGGCTTCAACTTGCGCCGCTCGGTGAGCAGGATGAGGCCCACCGCCTCGGACAGGCCGCCCACCTTGAGCCGCTCGTTGGTGTTGCGCAGCGACTCCTCGGCCTCACGCCGCGCCGCCGCGTCGCGGTCGCGCAGTTGGCGCACGTCGCCCAGGCGCGCCACCGCCCGCGCGAGCTCCTCGCCGAGGCCGACATTGGCGGCGGCGGCCTCCTGCAGTGGGCGCGCCGCCCCCGCCTGCGCCTGCGCCTCGCTGCGCAGGCGCGCATTGAGCTCGGCGACGGCCGCGCTGGTGCGGTCCAGCACGAGAGCCTGCAGGCGCTCCACTTTCTGCTGCGCTTCGCCGGCCAGGCGCTGGCGCTCGCGCAGCTGCGCCGAGGCGTAGCGCAAACGGATCTCGTAGCCGCGCAGTTCCTCCTCCAGTGCGGCCACCCGCGCCTGCGCCAGGCGCACGGCCGCGGCCTGGCGCAGACGCATCGCCTCGGCGACCGCCGCGGGGACCCCTGGCGCGGGCGGCGGCGTGGGTTGCTGCGCCTGCTCCAGCGCCACCTGGGCCGCCTTAAGTTCGTCGCGCAGTGGCGCGGGGCGCTCGAGCAGGGCGCCGAGCTCCGCCTGCTGCGCGCCGGCGGCGCTGCGTGCGTCGGCCAGGGCGCTGCGTTCGCTGGCGAGCAGCGCCTCGAACTGTTCGACCGCGGCGCGCTCGGGCAGGCTGGCGCGCCAGGCCAGCAGTGCCGGCGTGTTGTCCTGGCCCAGGCGCTGCTCCAGCGCCGGCAAGTCCTGCGCGGCGCGCTCAGCGGCGGCGCGCAGCGTGCGCGCGGACTCCGCCGCGGCATCGGCGGTCTTCTCGTCGGCAAGGGCCGCGGATAGGGCAGCCTCGGCCTGCTGGCGCTGCGCTGCGTCCAGTCCCGGCTGCGCCGCCAGGGCGGACTCTGCCTTGGCGATGGCCTCGGCATTGCCGGCAGGCAGTGCCGGCGCGCCCGACGTCTCGCTGGCCGCGGTGGCTGGTTCGGGCAGGAGGTCTTGCAGCCAGCGCGCGCGCAGGCGGCGCTCGGTGTCCGCGTCGATGCCCTGCAAGCCGCTGTCGAGGCGGTGCAGCAGGGTGGTGTTGTCGCCGCGCACCAGGAAGCGGAAGGTGGCACCCTCGCCGGCGAACTGCGCGCCGATGCGCGTGCGTCCGCGCAGGCCAAGCCGGCTCAGGGCGCCCTGGCTGGTGACCAGGTCGCCCACATAGGCGTCCACCTTGCCGGCCGCGAGCGCGCGCAGGGCGCTGGCGATGGTGTCGTAGCCGTGGAGCTTGGCCCCGGGAACGGTCTGCCTGAGTGCCACTGCACAGGGCTCGCCCGGTGCCCCGGCGACGCTGTGTCCGTCGAGCTCCTCGACTCGCAGCGGCCTGGCGGCTGCGGCGACGTACACGGCGCAGGGCGCGCGCAGCCACGGCAGACTGGGCAGGGTTCCCGGGGTGGCGGCGGCGGCCACGCGCACATCGACCCGGCCGGCGGCCAAGGCCTCCGCTGCGCCCGCCGCGCTGGCCGCGGGTACGGCCTCCAGGCGCATGCCCTGGGTGTCGACAATGCGGTGCAGGTAGTCCCAGGCAAGCCCGCGAGGCGCGCTGGCATCCCCGCCGAGCAGGGGCGTCAGGTCGGGTTCCAGGGCGACCCGGAGGACCGTCGGGCGGGCCTCGGGCGCGGTGGCGGCGCCGGGCGCGCGCAGCGGGAGCAGCGCGCCAAGGAACACGAGGAAGAAGGGCAGCGGGCGGGGCATGGCGGGTACGGTGGATGCAGCGATGGGTCGGGGGAGGACGGGGACGGTGGATCCGGGGCAGGGGCTTGCTTGCGCCGAACCGGCCGACAACGCTAACATAGCCCTCTTTTCGCCGAGCCATTGCGAGCGCAGCAGCCATGAAAGCCGACATCCATCCCAAGTACCAGCCGGTGGTGTTTCAGGATGTCACCTCCGACTTTTCCTTCCTGACCAAGTCGACCATGACCAGCAAGGAAAAGATCAAGTGGGAAGACGGCCAGGAATATCCCCTCATCAAGGTGGAAATCTCCAGCGCCTCGCACCCGTTCTACACCGGCAAGCACAAGATCGTTGACACGGGCGGCCGCGTGGACAAGTTCCGTCGCCGCTACGGCTCCGCCAAGTAACACACCGGCCGCGCCTGTGGGCGCGGCCCGCATGGACACAGGGCCTCGCAGGCGCAGGGATGCGCCCGCAACGCCGAGCTTCGCCGCTGGTGCCGCCCGCGGCAGGCCCCCCGCCGATCGACCCCCGCGTGGCGCGACGCCGCGCACCCTCTATTTATTTGCTGGGGCGCCAGGTGCCGGCCACCGCGTGCGACGAAAGTCTGTGCTGCCTTGACGCGGTGCGTCAGCCGGCTGCATCACGCTGATTCAAACGCCTGTGCGATACTTCGCGCCCTCGATCCCGCGGCGCCGCACGCTCCGCTACGCACTGCGACGGTGGCGGCGGGCCGCATCCGACCCCGACCTGCCCGCGCCCCGGCGCGAGGCCGTCCAGCCAAGGAGTCTGCCGTGTCCGACAAGTCCGTCGTTCTGACCGATCCCCAGAGCAACCGCAGCGCCACCCTGCCGGTGGTGAGTGGCACGCTCGGCGATCCCGCCTTCGACATCGGCAAGCTCAACAAGGAAACCGGCTACTTCACCTACGACCCCGGTTTCATGTCGACCGCAGCGACCAAGAGCGCGGTGACCTTCATCGACGGCGACGCGGGTGTGCTGCTGTACCGCGGCTATCCCATCGAGCAGTTGGCCAAGCATTCGAGCTTCCTCGAAGTGGCTTACCTGCTGATCAACGGCGAACTGCCCAAGCCCGGCGAGTTCGCCGCGTTCGAGCACGAGGTCACGCATCACACGATGATGCGCGAATCGCTGAAGAACTTCTTCCAGGGCTTCCACTACGACGCCCATCCAATGGCCATGCTGATGGCCGCGGTCGGCTCGCTGGCGGCCTTCTACCACGACGACCTCGATATCAACGATCCGGTACAGCGCAAGCTCGCTGCCGTGCGCCTGATCGCCAAGATGCCGACCATCGCCGCCGCCGCGTACCGCTACTCGATCGGTTGGCCGATCCGCTACCCGCGCAACAACCTCGAATACTGCACGCGCTTCCTGCACATGATGTTCGAGGTGCCGAGCGAACCGCTGCAGTTGAGTCCCGTGGCGGCCAAGGCGCTTGATCTGCTCTTCATCCTGCACGCCGACCACGAGCAGAATGCGTCCACCTCGACCGTTCGGTTGGTCGGTTCCACCGGGGCCAATCCCTACGCCTGCGTGGCGGCCGGCATTGCGGCTCTGTGGGGTCCGGCGCACGGTGGCGCGAACGAGGCCGTACTCAAGATGCTGGCCGAGATCGGCGACGCCAAGAACGTGGGCAAGGCGGTGGAGCGCGCCAAGGACAAGAATTCCGGCTTCCGCCTGATGGGCTTCGGCCACCGCGTGTACAAGAACTTCGATCCCCGCGCGACCATCATCCGCGAGATGTGCCACAAGGTGCTCGGCGAGCTGGGCGTCAGGGACCCCCTGCTTGACGTGGCGATGGAGCTGGAGCAGGCCGCGCTCAAGGACAGCTACTTCATCGAGCGCAAGCTGTACCCCAACGTCGATTTCTATTCCGGCATCATCTACAAGGCCCTGGGCATTCCCACCGAGATGTTCACGGTCATGTTCGCCATCGCGCGCACGGCCGGCTGGGTGGCCCACTGGCTGGAGCAGCACGAGACTCCGGACGCGAAGATCGGGCGTCCGCGGCAGATCTACACCGGCGCCGCGAATCGTGATTACGTGGCGATCGGGCAGCGCTGACACCGCGCTTCCACCGCCGCCGCATGAACGCCCCGCCCCGTGCGGGGCGTTTTCGTTTCCGGGCCTGGCTGTTCCGGCGTCGTTGCTCGCGTGCCTCGGCGTGGGGACGCAGGCCAGCGATGCGGGCATCGGGCGGCCGCCGTTAGGGTGCGTCGCCGTCCGTGCCGTTGAGCAACGCCTCAAGCGCGCCGAGGGAGGCGCGCCGCATCGGCCGATCGCTCACCCTGTCCAGTGGTGCCTGGCGCTGGCGCTCGCGCGGCAGCACGGTGAGGTCCACCGGCACGTCGTCGGCGCTGAACTGGAACACGGGGAACTCTTCAACCGCGTCCACCGCGTAGCGCAGGCGCCGCGAGCCGATCTCGCAGGGGATCGCGTGCTCGTGCAGCAGGTGCGCCACGCTGTCGGGATCGTCGCTGTAGAGATGCAGGCAAACCGCGGAATGGGCATCGGCCGAGCCGTCCAGCACCGCACCGACCAGCCGCGGCTCGAAGCGCCGGAAAAACTGCATGGCTTCGCGCGCGACTTCCCGGCGCTGGCGCAGCAACTGCGGCTGCGTATCGGCCTGGAACAGGCGCAGATGCTCGCGCCGCGCCGCTTCGATCTCGGCATTGCGCGGCAGGTCGGCTTCCTGAAACAGCCCCAGCGAGTGCGCCGCCTTCAGCTTGGCCTGGTGGTAGTCGCGGATGCCGTGTTCTGCCATCAGTCGCGCGGCTTCGACGGCGATGCGGCGGCGATTCTGTGCCAGGCGATCGAGCTGATGTTGCCTGTGGTCGCGGGCGTTGCGCATGGCGGGCTTCCCGGTCGCTGCGGGCCGGCGCCGGGCGCGGGCGTCGTTCCGGCCGGACGCAGCGGTCCTCAGAAGATGTCGTAGGCCTCGCGCTGGCGCGAGTCGGTGTTCTGCTCGGATTCCGCCTCGTGCGTACTCAGGCGATCGATGTCCTCGGTCTTGAACACTTCCTGTATGGCCCGGCTGTCGTCGCTGGAGGCCAGCGTGCCGGACTCCGGATCGATACGCGCGGTGCTGACGCCGGGCGGCATCGCGAAGGGGCGCTCCGGCACATCCTGCAGGGCGACGCGCATGTAGTCGATCCAGATCGGCAGGGCAGCCTTGGCGCCGAACTCACCGCGGCCGAGGGAGCTGAAGTCGTCGAATCCGACCCACACGCTCGTGACAAGCTGGTCGTTGAATCCCGTGAACCAGGCATCCCGATGCTCGTTGGTGGTACCGGTCTTGCCGGCCAGGTCGTTGCGCTTGAGCACCATGGCATCGCGTCCGGTGCCGCGGCGCACGACATCGCGCATGAGCGAGCTCACCAGATAGGCATTGCGGCGATCGATGGCCCGAGGCGCGAGCTTGGCCTTGCCATCGCCGCCCGCGCCGGTGCCCACGGTCGCCGCCTGCGCCGTGCCGATGGGCAGCAGTCGCGCCGCGGTGGTGGTGGCCGGGCCCGGCGGTGTGTGCTCGGCATCGGCTGCCTGCGCGGCGCGCGCGTCATCCAGCAGCCGCTCCGGGCAGTCGCGGCAGGCGCGAGCGGGATCGGCGCGATACACCACCGAACCGTCCCGGTCCTCGATGCTGGCGACGAAATAGGGGTCGACCAGCAGGCCGCCGTTGGCGAACACCGCATAGCCCCGCGCCATCAGCAGCGGCGACACCGAGGCCGTTCCCAGCGCCATGGACAGGTTCTCCGGGAGTGCCTCCAGCGGCAGCCCGAAACGCGTGACGTATTCGCGGGCGTAACGCACCCCGATGGCGTCGAGCAGGCGCACGGAGATGAGGTTGACTGACTTGACCAGCGCTTCGCGCAGGCGCATCGGTCCTTCGAACTTGTCGTCATCGTTGGACGGCGCCCACACGCCGTCCGGGCGCGAAGGATCGGGGAATACCAGGGGCGCGTCGTTGAGGATGGATGCCGGCGTGAACCCGTGTTCGAACGCTGCGGAGTAGAGGAAGGGCTTGAACCCGGATCCCGGCTGGCGGGCACTCTGCGTGGCGCGATTGAACTTGCTGCGGGCGAAACTGAAGCCGCCGACCAGCGCGCGGATCGCGCCGTCCTCCGGGTCCAACGACACCAGCGCGGCCTGCGCGGCGGGAATCTGTCCCAGTCGCCATTTGCCCTCGGCGTCGCGCGCCAGACGCACGATGTCGCCGGGCTTCATCACGGCATCCACGCTCTTGGGCGCGGCACCGCGGCTGCTCTCGTTCTGATAGGCGCGTGCCCACTGCACCGCCTCCAGGTTGAGAGCGACGCTCTGGGCGTCCTCCAGGTAGACGGTGGCGTGATCCTTGGCAGCCTCCGTGACGATGCCCGGAATCAGCCCGGCGACGGTGCGGAAGTTGGCCAGGTGCTTGTCCCAGTCCTCCTTCGTGGCGTCGGGGGGCAACTCGACATGAGCCTCCGGTCCGCGGTAGCCGTGACGCTGGTCGTAGGCGATCAGGTCGTCCCGAACGGCGTCATTGGCCGCTTGCTGGCGCCGGCTATCCAGGGTCGTGACGACCCTGTAGCCGTCGTTCAGGGCCTCGCTGCCGAGCCGGTCCAGGGCCTCCTGCCGCACCATCTCGGCAAGATACGGGGCATCGACCTCGATGGGCGGCTCATGCGCATAGGAGCCATCGTTCTCGGCTAGCGCCGCCCTGTATTCCGCGTCGGCGATGAAGCGGTTCTCCAGCATCCGCTGCAGCACATAGTTGCGCCGCTCGGTGGCGCGCTTGCGATTGAACAAGGGGTTGCCCGTCGAGGGGAACTTGGGCAGGGAAGCCAGCATGGCGCATTCGGCCAGGCTGAGCTGGTCCAGCGTCTTGCCGTAGTAGAACTCCGCCGCGGCAGCCACGCCGTAGGCGCGATTGCCGAGGAAGATCTTGTTCAGGTACAGCTCGAGGATCTCGTCCTTGCTCAGCGCGTTTTCGATACGAAAGGACAGGAAGATTTCCGTCACCTTGCGCGTCAGGCTCACTTCCGAGCTCAGGAAGAAATTGCGCGCCACCTGCTGCGTAATCGTGCTGCCACCTGGAACATGCAGGCTGCCCTTGGCCACCATGAGGCCGACCGCGCGCAGGAAGCCCTGGTAGTCGATGCCGGGGTGGTCGTAGAAGTTGGCGTCCTCCGCCGCAAGGAACGCGTTCTTGACCTTGGCGGGAACCTGATCGATGCGCACCGGGATGCGTCGGGTCTCGCCGAACGTCGCCAGCAGCTTGCCGTCTGCAGTGTAGACTCGAAGCGGGACCTGCAGGCGCACATCCCGCAGGGTTTCCACCGAGGGCAGGCGCGGCGCCACCAGCCAATACGCGACGCCGACACCGAGGGCGCCGAGGAGAAGGCCGCTGAGGCCGAGGAAGACCAGCCAGCGGAGCAGGCGTAGAAGGAAACCGCGCATGGTGTACCGGGAGTGTGATGGCAGTCAAAGTCGCTGCGATCTGGCCCAGAGTATAGATCGTGGCGTCGCGCGCCCGATAGCCTTGCGGCAAGCCGGCCAGATTCTGCGCTATCCCATAAAGTATTGATTTTTCAACGACTTAACGCATAGTTATGTCGGCGTTGCGAAACAGTTAAGTTTCGGATTTAATGTAGGTGCGCATCTTTCGCTCGTAAGAGCGCGTGGGAAGGGGAAAAAAGTGGGCCTGCTCAGTTCCAAAGCGCCGCCACTGATTGGGGTCGACATCAGCTCCACCGCGGTCAAGCTCCTGCAGCTCAGCCAGTCGGGCGGGCGTTATCGCGTGGAGCATTACGCCGTCGAGCCGCTGCCTCCGAACGCGGTGGTGGAAAAGAACATCGTCGAAGTCGAGGCCGTGGGTGAGGCGATCCGCCGGGCCCTGAGCCGCTCGGGCGCGAAGGCCAAGTTCGCTTGCGCCGCGGTGGCCGGCTCCGCCGTCATCACCAAGGTCATTCCGATGCCGGCCGACCTGGGCGAGGAAGACCTGGAGAGCCAGATCCAGCTCGAGGCCAACCAGTACATTCCCTACCCGATCGAGGAGGTGAGCCTCGACTTCGAGGTCCTCGGTCCGGTCAAGGACAACCCCGACATGGTGAACGTGCTGCTGGCGGCATCGCGCACGGAAAATGTCGATCTGCGCGTGGCCGCCCTCGACCTCGCCGGGCTCTCGGCGAAGGTCGTGGATGTCGAGGCCTTCGCGATGGAGAACGCCTTCGGCCTCATTGCTGACCAGCTGGCCGTCGCCAAGGACGCCGTGGTCGCGGTGGTCGACGTGGGCGCCACCATGACGACCCTGATCGTCCTGAAGAACCAGCGCACCATCTATTCCCGCGAGCAGGTCTTCGGTGGCAAGCAGCTCACCGACGAGGTAATGCGCCGCTACGGCCTGTCGTACGAGGAGTCCGGTCTGGCCAAGCGCCAGGGAGGCCTGCCCGAGTCCTACGAGATCGAGGTCCTGGAGCCCTTCAAGGAAGCCATGGTGCAGCAGATCAGCCGCCTGCTGCAGTTCTTCTTTGCGGGCAGCGAGTACAGCAAGGTGGATCAGGTGGTGCTGGCCGGAGGCTGTGCTTCCATTGTCGGCGTGTCCGACATGGTCGAGGAGCAGCTTGGCGTGCCTTGCGTGGTCGCCAATCCGCTGGCCAACATGTCGCTCTCGTCGCGCGTACAGGCGCAGACCCTGGCACAGGATGCGCCGGCGCTCATGATCGCGTGCGGGCTGGCGCTGAGGAGCTTCGACTAATGGCCAGAATCAACCTACTCCCCTGGCGGGCGGAACGTCGCAAGCAGCGGCAGCGCGAGTTCTACGGCATGCTCGGTGCCGCCGCGGTTGCCGGTGTGGTCGCACTCGGGCTGGGCATCTTCTGGATGGACCAGCGCATCGAGAACCAGAATGATCGCAATGCCTACCTGCAGGCGCAGATCAAGGAAGTCGACAAGAAGATCGAAGAGATCAAGGAACTCGACAAGACCAAGAGCAAGTTGCTCACCCGCAAGCAGGTGATCGAGCAGCTTCAGGCGGACCGCTCGCAAATGGTGCACCTGTTCGACGAACTCGTCCGCACCATCCCCGACGGCGTACGGCTGGCCCAGATGAAACAGTCGGGCGACACCCTGACGCTTGAGGGTGTGGCGCAATCCAATGCCAGCGTCGCGACCTACATGCGCAATCTCGAGGCTTCGCCCTGGATGGGGCATGCCGACCTCAAGAAGACCGAGGCCAAACACAACGAGAAGCGCATGCCGTACGCCTTCTCGCTCGACGTGAAATTGCGCAAGCCGAGCGCCGAAGGTGAGGAAGGGCAGGGCAAGGACGGTGGCGACGGCGCCGCGCCCGCGACGCAGCCGGGGAGCAAGTCATGAAGCGCTCCGACTTCAATTTCAGCAATCTCGACACGCAGAACCCCGGCGGCTGGCCCTCGGGGGTCAAGCTGGTCTTCTGCATCCTGCTGTTCGTGGTCATCGCCCTGGCTGGCTGGTGGTTCAAGATCCGAGACCAGCAGGGCGAACTGGAGAACCTCCAGCAGAAAGAGGAGGGCCTGAAGAAGGAGTTCGCGACCAAGCAGGCCAAAGCGGTGAATCTGCCGGCGCTGAAGCAGCAGTTGGAGGAGATGAAGGACATGCTGCGGCAGATGCTGCGGCAGCTGCCCAGCAAGACGGAAATGCCCGAATTGCTGGTGGACATCTCCCAGACGGCGCTGTCCTCCGGCATCGAGAACGAGCTGTTCCAGCCCGGCACGGAGGCGGTCAAGGAGTTCTATGCGGAGCGGCCGATCTCCCTGCGGATGGTGGGAACCTACCACCAGTTCGGCAGCTTCATCAGTGGCGTGGCTTCCTTGCCCCGCGTGGTTATCCTCACCATGCACGATGTGTCCCTGCGCCCGAATACCCCTGCGAATAAGGGTGTGGCCGCTCCAACCGGCACACTGACCCTGGAGGGTACGGTGAAGACATATCGTTATGTGGAGGACGATGAAGCGCCGCCCCAGCCGCAGGAAAAGCCGGCGGCCGGAAAGCCACGTCCTGCGCCCGCATCGAAGGGGGGGAAGTAGGCATGCGCCTGAGATTCATGATCTTCTCGATTGCGCTGGCAACGGGTCTGGGTGGCTGCACCATGGGCCGGGGCGACCTGGAGCAGTGGGTCACCGCCGAGAAAGCCAAGAAGGGCGCTCCGTTGGAGCCTCTGCCGGTGGTCAAGACCTTCGAGACCTTCGAGTACCGAGACCAGGATCTGCGCGATCCCTTTAGCCCCAGCCCGGAGGAGCAGCGCCAGGCGGCAGAATCCTCGACAGGCTCGGGCCCGCAGCCGGACCAGAACCGGGTGCGCGAACCGCTCGAATCCTTCCCCCTCGACAGTCTCGCCATGGTGGGGACGATCGGTGTGGGACCCGCGGCGGAAGGTCTGGTCAAGGACACCGACGGTGTCGTCCACCGCGTGCACGTGAGCAACTATCTGGGCCAGAACTACGGGCGCATCACGGCGATCGCCGACGACCACATTGAACTGGTCGAGCTGGTGCCGAACGGATCAGGTGGGTGGATGGAACGCCAGGCGTCCATCGCCATTGGCGACAAATAGAGAGGACCCTTGGGGGTGAACTTCATGATCATGACAGCTACCAAGAACCGGGGGCCTGCGACCAAGCCCGTCCAACGCGACGTCCCGACGCGCCGTTCGGTCGCACTGTTTGCCGTCGCGCTGCTCTGGGCCGGCAATGCCTGGGCAGAGAACGTGCTGGAAAAAATCAGCTACAGCACACTGCCCGGGGGCAAGGTCGAGCTGACCCTGAAACTGGCGGGAAGTCCGCCGGAGCCACAGGTCTTCACGACGGACACGCCGCCGCGTATCGCCCTCGACCTCGCAGACACGCGCAACGGAACCTCGGATCGCCACATCGACATCAACGCTGGTGCGACTACCGGCGTGTCCGCGGTCGAAGCCGCCGGTCGAACCCGCGTCGTGATCGACCTGGTACGGCCGTCGAGCTACGAGACCCGCGTCGACGGCACCAGCCTGATCGTGACGGTCGGGAACGGGGCTTCGGGTTCGGCCACCACCACCGCCATGGTAGGTAACGACCCCACCAAGTCCGTCGCCGCCGGCGGCACCGAGGTGTCCAATGTCGACTTCCGCCGCGGCAAGAACGGCGAGGGCCGCATCATCGTCTCGTTCAGCGGCGAAGGTGCGACGGCCGACGTCAAGCGCGAAGGCGACAAAGTCGTGTTGGATCTGTACAACGCCAATTTGCCTCCCAATCTGGCCCAGCGCCTGGATGTGCTCGACTTCGCCACGCCCGTGCAGTTCATCGAGACGCGCTCGGGGGGCAACGGCGCCCACATGGAAATTTCGGTCAAGCCGCCGTTCGAGCAGTTGGCCTACCAGACCGGCAGCGAGTACGTCATCGAGGTCGCACCGAAGCGCGATGACGAGAAGGCCAAGAAGGGCAAGGACGCGGAGCCCGAATACAGCGGCGCACGCGTCACCTTCAACTTCCAGGACATTCCGACCCGTTCAGTGCTGCAACTGATCGCCGATGTGTCCGATCTCAACGTGGTGGTAGCCGACAGCGTCAAGGGCAACGTCACATTGCGCCTGGTGAATGTGCCCTGGGACCAGGCGCTGGACCTGGTGCTGCAGGCCAAAGGGCTGGACAAGCGCCGTCGCGGTAACGTGATCTGGGTGGCGCCGCAGAAGGAGATCTCCGACTACGAGCAGGCCAAGGAAGATGCGCGCATCGCGCTCGAGCAGCGCGTCGAACTCGAGACGGCCTACATTGCCATCAGCTATGGCAAGGCCAAGGACATAGCGAGCCTGTTGACAGAGGGCAAGCAGGCGCAGGCGGCGGGAGGTGGTAGCGCCTCGACCGCCGCCGCATCAACCCGCGGCCTGCTCTCACCCCGGGGCAGCGTGACCTTCGACGAACGCACAAATACTCTGTTGGTCAATGACACGCCCGACAAGATCAAGGAAATCCGCGAACTGATTGCGGTTCTCGATCGTCCAGTGCAACAGGTGCTGATCGAGTCGCGTATCGTCATCGCGACGGACGATTTCGCGCGCGACTTGGGCGTGAAGTTCGGCGTCAGCGGAGGCTACGAGGATCGCCACGGTAATGTCGTGACCACGAGCGGACGACAGAGCGCCGCGGACTCCATGGCCAATGTGGCGCTGAGCAATCGATTTGCAGGTGGACGGGGGCTTCCCGTTTCGACGCCGGGACAGTTCCCGGGTGGCATCGCGACCCCGGCGCTCCCCGATCGCCTGAATGTCAATCTGCCTGCGGCATCGCCCGCTGGGGCGTTCGGCTTGGCAATTTTGGGGGCCGACTATCTGCTGGATCTGGAGCTTTCGGCGGCTCAGACGGAAGGCCGCGGGGAAGTGATCTCCAGCCCTCGCGTGATCACGGCCAATCAACAAGAGGCGGTAATCAAGCAGGGTCAGGAGATCGGCTACGTCACGTTCCAGAGCGGCGGCGGTGGCGGCAACGCACAGGCTACCGTCCAGTTCAAGGACGCTGTGCTTGAGCTGCAGGTCACGCCGACCATCACCGCCGATCAGCGCGTCTTCCTGGCGCTCAATGTGAAGAAGGACGCCATCGCGGCCCTCGTGCCCAACCCCGGCGGCGGCTTCGTGCCGCAGCTCGACAAGCGCGAGATCAACACCTCGGTGCTCGTCGACAACGGACAGACCGTCGTGCTCGGCGGCGTCTACGAGGTCGAGAAGCGCGATGACCTGAAGAAGGTCCCCTTCCTCGGCGACGTGCCGGGCCTGGGCGCCCTGTTCCGCAACGACAAGCGCAAGAACACGAAGGCGGAACTGCTGATCTTCGTCACGCCTCGAATCCTCAACGAAAGTCTAAAGTAAGCGGCCGACGCCGGTACGCTGTGGCTGGGCGCGGGATCGGAACTGCAGAAATTGCGAGCTTGGAGAAACGATATGAAAGCCTTGAGCAAATGCCTGGGTTTGTTGCTGATCAGCGCGACTCTGGCAAGTTGCGGCGGCGGCGGCGGGAGCGGTAGCCATTCCGCGTTCGAGCCCACCACCAGCGGTAGCTTCACCATCTCTGCGGTACGCACCCAACTGCCGTTGAATCCCAGCGGTGTGCTGCCCTATCCGGGCTCGCCTTACCTCTCGGAGGTGACGATCACCTGGCGCCGTGCCAACGGCGATCTTCAACTGGGACAGAAGGTCAGCGTCGCCATCGCCCCCGTGCAGGTGGCTGCCTTCTCTACCCTTGATGACCCGGCGACCCCGGCGAATGACTTTCAGGTTCTGCTCGGTTCCGGGCCTGTCGATGCCACGAACGGTGTAGCCACGGTGTTCGTCAATGCCGGAAACGTCACCGGCAAGGCCACGCTGACGGTGTCGGGCCGCGATCCCGATTCCAACCAGAACATCACCAAGTCCATCGACTTCACCGTGGTGAACGCCACGCCGCCGCTTCCGGCCACCGTCAACGTCAACGCCGCTCCGGCGGGCGTGTATCTGGCGTCGTCCGGTGGCAACTCGGCGTCCACGTTGACCGTACAGGTCCTCGACGCCAGCGGTCAGACGGTGCCCAACCCGGCCAGCGGCAACTCGGCGTTCAACAACGTCCAGGTGGAGGTTGTCGGCACCGCCGGCAGCGGCACGCTCACGACCAACGACGCCAGCGGCCAGGCCCAGACCGGCAGCGTGGTGAAGACGCGCACGCTCAACGGCATCGCTGGCGCCGTATATCGAGCGGGCACGGTACAGGGTCCGATGCAGATTCGCGTGACGGCCGATGCTGCGGACAACAACGTGGACAACGGCATCACGACGCCCGTCGTGGCGACCAAGACCATCATTGTGTCCGATGGCAAGCTCTACAGCCTGACCATCACCAGCCCGAACGTGAACGCGATCACCGAGAACACGGTTTCCGGCGAGCTCTCCACCGACGCGACCAATGCACCGCCGGATCCCGACGCCACCTACAGCCTGACGGTGAGCGCGTTGGCCAACGATCGCCAGGGCAACCCGGTGCTTCCCGGAACGCCGATCCGCTTCGGCCTCATCGACGAGCCGGTCGGTGCCTATAACGCCGGTGCCTACGCCAATCGCTTCCTGCATTCGGGCACCGACGGCGATCCGGCGGAGGGCGGCAACATCTTCACTTCGCTCAGCGCCGACTTCATCCGCAGCAACGGCAACGGCGTGGGACCCGGCGACGCCCTGCTGGTGTTCGGTAAGTCGGTCGACGGCAATTCGGACCTCGAGAGCGCGGTGACCATTCAGACGGTCAATTCCGACACGAACCTGACGGTCACGCCGCCGTTCAACCTCAACAATACGACGGGCGTGAGCGTGAACAACGGTCCTGTGCTGCCCTACATTGCCGGCCGCGCCATGCACGGCAACATCACCGCGCAGGCTGCCACGGACGACAAGGGCGTGGCGCACGTGAAGCTCAACTACACCATCCGCTATCTCGGTCACATTGCCGCGATCTGGGCGCAGGGTGACGGCATCGACCCGCTCACCAACCAGTCCAAGCGCGTCACGGACATCGACACCCTGCTCTATCCGGGCATCGCGCCGGCCAGTCTCACCGCCAGCCCGAGTCCGATCTTCGGCAACACCACCCAGCAGGTGAACGTGTGCCTGACGGACGCCAGGCTGGCCCCGATCACGGGTATCCGCATCGGCTTCCAGCTGACCCTTGCCGACGGCACGGGCTCGGTCGATGGCAACGGCATGTCCGGCACGCTGGACAACGTCACGGGCCTGGATGGCTGCGTCATCGCTACCGTGGTGACCAGTGGCGTGCCCGCGACCCCGAGTTCCGGTGCAGGCGCGAACAGCGGCACCGTGAAGTTCGGCGTCGGTGGCGCCACGGCTTCGGTCGACATTGTGGTCAGCGTCGGCGCGCTGCAGGTCATTCCGGCATCCGTGCAGGTGCCCTGCCTCAGCCCGCCAGCGTTCAACGGGACCATATTCGTGCTGGCCAAGGATCAGTTCGGCAACGCGCTGGGCAACCAGTCGATCACGGCGACGTGCACGGCCGGCATCACCATCAACCCGAGCACGGCGACGACCAACTCCAGCGGCTCGTTCACGTTCAACTACTCGGCCACCAACCCGTCGGGGTCGCCGCTGAATGGTAGTTGCACGTTTACCGCGACCGGGACGACACGCAGTGTCACTGTGCCGTTCCACGGCGTGGACGGCAGCGTCAGCCCGCCGCCCTCCGCCTGCAACTGATCGGAAGGCAGAAGCAACAGTCCGGACACGGGGCCGCCATCGCGGCCCCGTTTTTTTGCATCCACCGCTGAGCGAGCGAACTACCCTCTATCGCTGGCGCGGTTTGCTAGGATGAAACTCTGAGCTTCGGGAGTCCGATCATGTCCGCGTATCGCGTCGAACTTGCGCAGGGCGAGACCCTGTTTCGTGAGGGCGACGCACCGACGACAGCCTTCCTGATCGAGTCCGGGGAAATCGAAGTCGGGACGCATCAGGGCGGTACCTACCGCGTGTTGGGGGTGCTGGGTCCCGGGGATCTCCTCGGAGAAATGGCGGTCATCGACGACTCACCCCGCACGGCCTCGGCGCGGACGCTGACGCCGACGATCCTGACCCCGATAGACCGCGCGCAATTCGCGGAGCGACTGGAGACGGCCGATCCCGTGGTGCGAGCCCTGCTGCTGAGCCAGCTGTCGCGCTACCGCTCTGCCCTGGCGCAACTCGCCGGGACGCAGCGCACGCCCTGGCGCGCCCGGACGGCGACCGCGGCGACGAGCGAGGCGGCCAGCGGGGCGCTGGACAAGATCCGCCTGGAGAGCCAGCTGCGCGAAGCCTTGGAGCGGCGCGAGCTGGAGGTCCGCCTGCAGCCGATCCTCGACATCGCCACGCAGCGCGTCGCTGGCTACGAGGCGCTGACCCGTTGGACTCACCCTGAGCGTGGGGCGATCTCGCCAGCTGAATTCATCGCCCTGGCCGAAGAGACCTCACTCATCGTGCCGGTCGGAGAGTACGTGTTGCGCGAGGTCTGCGCCGCTCTGTCTCGCCTCGACGGGGCGGGTGCGGACCGTTTCATCGCAGTGAACGTCTCCGGGCGCCAGCTCGGCGACGATGCTTTCATCAGGCGTCTGCTGGACACCCTGGCCGAGTACCGCGCCAGCCCGCAACGCCTGAAGATCGAGGTCACCGAAAGCCTGGTGCTCGACTACGATCAGGTCGCGCGCTTCATCGGACACTGCCGCGCGGCCGGCATGCGCGTGGCCCTGGACGACTTCGGCACGGGCTATTCCAACCTCGGTCACCTGCACCGTCTGCACTTCGATACCATCAAGCTCGACCAGGGCTTCATCCGACAGATGGACGATCCGCGCTGCCTGGCGATCGTGCGGGCCATCGTCGGCATGGCCCAGTCGCTGGAGTGCGACATGGTCGCCGAGGGCGTCGAGACGCCGGAGCAGCTGCTGCAGCTGCGCACGCTGGGCTGCCAGTTCGCCCAGGGATGGCTGGTGGGCAAGCCGCTCCCCATGGGCGAAGCGCTCGCCCTACCCTGAGCCGACCATGCCTTTCGGCGGCTGACCCGCGCGACCGGGCCAGGCAAACTTTTCGCTGCGCGCGCGGTCGAAGGCGCGCCACCACAACCGCCCGGAACCCGCTCGCCGATGGACAGCCCCGATCTCGCTCCGCAGCCCCTGGTCGACTGCTTCCGCGCCCTGCGCGATGAGCTTTCGCAGCGCATCGTCGGCCAGTCCGGGCTCATTGAGCGCCTGCTGATCGCCCTGCTGGCCGACGGCCACCTCCTCGTGGAAGGCGCGCCCGGTCTGGCCAAGACCACCGCGGTGAAGGAGCTCGCGGCGCGCATCGAGGCGGACTTCCATCGCATTCAGTTCACACCCGACCTGTTGCCCGCCGACCTCACGGGCACGGAAATCTACCGGCCGCAGGAGGCGCGCTTCGAGTTCCAGCGCGGGCCGATCTTCCACAATCTGGTGCTCGCCGACGAGGTGAACCGTGCGCCGGCCAAGGTGCAGTCCGCCCTGCTCGAGGCCATGGGCGAACACCAGGTGACCATCGGCCGCACCACGTATGCGCTGCCGCCGCTGTTCCTGGTGATGGCCACGCAGAACCCGATCGAGCAGGAGGGCACCTACCCCCTGCCGGAAGCACAGCTCGACCGGTTCCTGATGCACGTGCGGATCGACTATCCGGACGCCGGGGCCGAGACCGCAATCCTGCGCCTGGCGCGGGAGCGAAGCCGCGCAGAACTGCGCCATGAGACCCAGGCGCCGCAGCGCATCAGTCAGGCGCAGATCTTCGCCGCCCGCGAACAGGTGCTCAGCCTGCACCTGGCGCCCGCGCTGGAGGAGTACCTCGTGCAGCTCGTCCTCGCCACGCGCCGCCCGGCCACCTACGGTGCGGACTTCGCGCGCTGGATCGCCTGGGGCGCCAGTCCGCGAGGCACGATTGCCCTGGATCGCTGCGCGCGCGCGCGCGCCTGGCTGGAAGGACGTGACTACGTGCTCCCGGAAGATGTGCAGGAGGTAGCGCGCGATGTCCTCCGCCACCGCGTACTGCTGAGTTACGAAGCCGAGGCGGAGGGCATCACGCCCGGGCAGGTGCTGGATGCCCTGTTGCAGCGCGTGCCTCTGCCGTGATGGCGGAGCCTCGCACCGCGCTACACCGCAGCCGATGAGCCGGAGCACACCTGCGCCACCCGCCTCCCGCCATTCCGTCGACGCGGCGTGGGGCGTCCGTGTGGACCTGCCAACGCTGCTGGCGCAGCGCTTCGCCGCCCGCGCACTCGATCTGCCCGGGGCCCGGCGCTCCGCTGGTGCCCATGCCGGCCCGCACGCTTCCCGTTTCCGCGGGCGCGGCGTCGACTATCTGGAGTCGCGCGGTTACCAGCCCGGTGACGACATCCGCAACATCGACTGGCGCGTCACCGCGCGCAGCGGACGACCCCACACCAAGTTGTTCCAGGAGGAACGCGAACGCAGCGTGCTGCTGCTGCTCGACCACAGTCCCAGCATGCGCTTCGGCACGCGTCACTGCTTCAAGTCGGTTCAGGCGGCTCAGGCGGCAGCCCTGCTGGCGTGGACCGCCACGCGCGGCGGCGACCGCGTGGGCGCCGTGGGGTTCGGCAGCGGCGTCGATGCCGAAGTGCGTCCCGGAGGCGGGCCCCGTGGCGCCCTGCGCTGCCTGCGCGCCCTGGCCCAGTGGGACGCGCAGGCGCAGGCGCCCAGCGGGGCCGGTGCGGACCTCTCCGCGGCGCTGCAGCGCGCGCTGCGACTCGCCCGTCCCGGCAGCTTCAGCGTGCTGCTCAGCGACGGCTTCAGCGCCGGTGAGGGTATCGAGGCGCCGCTGGCCCGCCTGGCCCGTCAGGGTGAGACGGCGGTGGTGCTGCTGCAGGATCCGCTGGAGCTCGCCGCGCCTCCGCGTGGCCACTACGACGTACTGCTCGACGGCGAGCGCCGCCAATTCGAGTTTGGCAGTGGCAAGATGGACGCCGCCTGGACCCGGGCCTTCCGCGACCGCCGCGCCGTGCTGGAGACGCAGTGCCGCAGGCTGGGAATTCCGCTGCTGCCTCTGGCCACCGACGATGCACCCGAGCAGGCGCTGCGACAGTTGCTGCGCGCCTTTGCGCCGCACCGCGGAGCGCGCTGATGGAGGCCGCCGGGCCCGTTCTGCGCGACATCCACCTGCCGGCGGAACCGGGCTGGTGGCCACCGGCGCCGGGCTGGTGGCTGCTCGGAGTGCTGCTACTGGCCGTCGTCGCATGGGCACTGCGCTACGCGCGCCGCCGTCGCGCCGCGCGCCGGCGCCGGGCTGCCGTGCTGGCCGAGGTGCAGTCGCTGCGCACGCAGTGGCTGCGCGACGGCAACACGGCGCAGCTGGCAGCCGGGCTATCGCAATTCCTGCGCCGGCTCTCACGCCAGGTGCAACCCGCCAGCGTTGCGCTGAGCGGCGAGGACTGGCTGGCGTTCCTCGCGCGCCACGGGAACGCCGATGCCCTGCGCGGGCTGGTGGAGGCGGCCTTTCACCCGGCGGCCTCGCTCGACGTGGATGCGGCTTGCGACGCGGTGCGCCGTCACGCCGAGTTGGTGCTGGCGAGGGAGTGGCGCAATGTTTGAGTGGGCCTGGCCCTGGCTGTTCCTCTCCCTTCCGCTGCCGTGGCTCGCGGCGCGCGTCTTGCCCCCCGCCGCGGACGGCGGCGCCGCCCTGCGTCTGCCGCATGCACACCTGTTCGCGACGGCCACGCCCGCCACCGTCGCGTCGCGCCGCGTCCGCTGGTCGCTCGGCTGGCCCTGGCTGATCTGGGCCCTGCTTGTGACGGCGGCTGCCCGGCCGCAATGGCTGGGCGAGCTGGGTGCGGTGCCGCGCACCGGCCGCGACCTGATGCTGGCAGTGGACGTGTCCGGCAGCATGAACATTCCCGACATGCGGCTCGGTGCGCAGGAAGCCACGCGCTTCCAGGCTGTCCAGGCCATCCTCGGCGACTTCATCGCGCGTCGGGCGGGCGACCGTCTCGGTCTGCTGCTGTTCGGCACGCGCGCCTACCTGCTCACGCCCCTGACCTTCGATCTCAAGACCGTGCGCACCCAGCTGGAAGAGGCAGCGGTGGGCCTGGCCGGACGCGAGACCGCCATCGGTGACGCCATCGGCCTGGCGGTGAAGCGGCTGCGCGAGCGGCCGGCCGAGCAGCGTGTGCTGATCCTCCTGACCGACGGCGTGAACACCGCCGGTGAACTCGATCCGCGCCAGGCCGCCGAACTGGCGCAGTCCAACGGCCTGCGCATCTACACCATCGGTATCGGCGCCGAGCGCATGCAGGTGCAGGACTTCTTCGGTAGCCGCACGGTGAATCCATCGGCCGACCTGGACGAGGGCCTACTCACCCATATCGCCGAAAGCACGGGCGGGCGCTTCTTCCGCGCCCGAGACACCGCCGAACTCGCAGACATCTATCGCGCCATCGACCAGCTCGAACCCAGCGCCGCCGACGCGGCCCGCCTGCGCCCGGTCGAGGAACTGTTCCCGCTGCCCCTGGCGGCGGCCGTGGCGCTTGGCCTGGCGCTGGCCCTGTGGCCGCGCCTGCGCCCGGCGCGCGCGGAGGCGCCGGCATGACTGCCCTGCACGACTTCCATTTCCTGCGGCCCGCCTGGCTGCTGCTCCTGCTTGCGCTGCCGCCGGCATGGCGTGCGCTCGGCCGCAGCGCCGGCGCGGCGCGCGCCTGGGCGCAGGCAGTGGATGCGCACCTCCTGCCGCATCTGCTGGTCGGTGCCGAGCGCAGTCTGCGCACTCCCCGTCTGCTGCTCGCGGCCTGCCTCACGCTCGCCAGCCTGGCCCTGGCCGGCCCCACCTGGGAGCGTCTGCCGGCGCCGCTGTACCGCAACCAGGCCGTTCACGTCCTGGCCCTCGAACTTGCCGCAACCATGCAGTCGCCCGACCTCAAGCCCGACCGCCTGGCACGGGCGCGCTTCAAGCTGCGCGACCTGCTGCGCCGCCTCGGCGACGGCCAGGTGGCCCTCATCGCCTACGCCGGGGATGCCTTCGTGGTCGCCCCGCTCACCGACGACGCGAACACGGTGGATGCCCTGCTGGACGCACTCGACCCCGCCACGATGCCGGTGGCCGGCAACGCCATGGACAAGGCCATCGAACGCGCCGTGGACCTGGTGCACCAGGCCGGTGCCGCGCGCGGCGACCTGCTGCTGGTGGCCGATGCAGTGGGCGGTGATGCGCTCGCCGCTGCGGCGCGCGCGCGGCAGCAGGGCGTGACGGTGTCGGTGCTCGGCGTGGGCACCGCCCAAGGGGCGCCGGTGAGTGTCCCGGGCGGCGGCTTTCTCAAGGATTCCGCCGGCAATATCGTCGTGCCGCGGCTGGACGTGGCCGCGCTGCAGGCCGTCGCCGCCGCCGGCGGCGGCCGCTACGCCAGCCTTGCCACCGACGCGAGCGATCTCGATGCCGTACTCGCGGCGGCGGCGCCGGCGCAGGCCGCCCCGCCGCCGACAACCAGCGCAGCCACCAGCGCCGCGTGGCGCGACCGCGGTCCCTGGCTGGTGCTCGCGTTGCTGCCGCTGGCTCTGCTCGGCTTCCGGCGCGGCTGGTTGCTTCTTCTGGCCCTGGCCTTCCTGCCGACGGCACCGGCGCGTGCGTTCGGCTGGAACGATCTGTGGCGTCGACCCGACCAGCAGGCCTGGCGCGCCCTGCAGGCACAGCAGCCCGAGCAGGCGGCGCAGCTGGCGCGCGACCCGGCCCTGCGCGGCGCGGCGCAGTACCGGCAGGGCGACTACGCCGCGGCTGCGGCGGACTTCGCCCGCGGCAAGGACGCCGAGGCGGACTACAACCGCGGCAATGCCCTGGCCAAGGCGCAGCAGTACGAGCAGGCCCTGGCCGCCTACGACGCTGCCCTGGCCAAGGCCCCGGGCCTCGCCGACGCCCAGGCCAATCGCGATGCCGTGGCCGATTGGCTGAAGCAGCAGGCAAGGCAGCAGAAGCCGGATCAGCAGCCGTCGTCCGCGGGGCGGGATGGGTCCGCGGCCCGGGACAAGCAGGACGGGTCGGATTCATCGCCCCAGTCCGCCCAATCCCAGGGCGCAGACAAGCCGCAGGACGGCGAAGGCAAGGACGCCGCGTCGGGCAACCCGTCTGCGGCCGGCCAGTCGTCCGCCCGATCCACGCCGGGCCAGTCCGAGGCCGACCACCACGCGGGCCATGACGCCCAGACGGATGCATCGACCGGTGACAGCCAGCAGCAGGCGCAGCAGCGCGAGGCCGCGCAGCGCGAAGCGATGGAGCGCGCCCTGGCGCAGCCCAAGTCCGATGCCGACAAAAAAGGTCCTGCGGCTGCGGCCGCCAAGACTGCTGCCGCAGCCGAAGAGACCGAGACGCAGCGCGAGCAGCGCCAGGCCATGGAGCAGTGGCTGCAGCGCGTACCCGACGACCCCGGCGGGCTGCTGCGGCGCAAGTTCCAACTCGAGTACGAGCGCCGCCAGCGTCAGGGCGGCCAGGGAGACCATTGACCCATGCCGTGCGTCCTCCGCCTCCTCCTTGGACCGCTGCTGGCGATGCTGCCGGCCTGCGCTTCCGCTGCCGAGGTCCGCGCCTGGCTCGATCGCGACAGCGCGCGCCTGGGTGAGACGGTGACCCTCAACGTGGAGGCCAGCGGCAGCGGTAGCGACACGCCCGATTTCAGCGCGCTCTCGCGCGACTTCGAGCAATTGGGAACCTCCAGCTCCAGCCAGGTGAGCGTCGTCAACGGCGCCACCACGGCCAAGCAGCTGTGGGCGGTCGGCCTGCAGCCGCGCCACGAGGGCCGCATCGAGATCGCGCCCATCGCCGTGGGCGGCGCGACCAGCAACGCCCTTTCGCTCACCGTGCTGCCGGCGCCCGTAGCCGCCACCACGCACGCCGGCGACGAGGTGTTCGTGGAGATGCAGGCCGAACCAGACGCCCCGTATGTGCAGCAGCAAGTGCGGCTGACCGTGGCCCTGTACTTCGCCGTCAACCTCGCCGACGGCAACCTGGACGAGCCACATGCCGAAGGCGCGGTGGTGCAGAAACTCGGTCAGGACCGCAACTACCAGGCGCAGCGCGGCGGCCGCAGCTACCGCGTGATCGAACGCCACTATGCCCTGGTGCCGCAGCGCAGCGGCGCGCTCAGCGTGCCGGCCCTGCGCTTCCGCGGCCGTGCCGTCGGCAGCGATCCGGCGGCCATGTTCTTTGGTCGCGGCCGCGAGATCGCCGCCAGTTCGGACGCGCTCGCACTGCAGGTGCGCCCGCGTCCCGCCGGCGCGGGCAGCGGGCCCTGGCTGCCGGCGCAATCGCTGGACTACAGCGCGCAGGGGCCGGACGCCGGGACCGCCGCTCGCGTCGGCGAGCCCCTCACCCTGACCCTGGACCTGCGCGCGCAGGGCCTGGGATTCGAGCAGTTGCCCGAGCTGACCCTCCCCGCGCTGGACGGCGCCGACGTTTACCCGGACAAACCCGTCACGCGCACGCGCGACGACGGCAGCTGGCTGCTGGGCGAAAGCGAGCGCAAGTTCGCCATCGTGCCCAAGCGCGCCGGCACCCTGCACCTGCCGGAATTGCGTCTGGACTGGTGGGATACCGCCCATGACCGCCTCGCCAGCGTGACC